>OJMH01000556.1_pt1 | contig 47482 bp, 41 predicted proteins | sample 1597111 | NCBI WGS metagenome assembly OJMH01 (sample SAMEA2452115, study PRJEB22498) | human gut metagenome | reverse complement strand
CGACAGAGTTTGGGAAGCTTGCGGAAACGATAAGCGAATGGTTTGCGCCGATAATCAGAATGTGGAGATTTACGAAGAATAACGGAATTACCGAGGGCTTCCACCGCAAGATGAAGCTAATACAACGCCTAGCCTACGGCTATAAAAACTTTGAAAATTATCGATTGAGGGTCCTTGTCCAATGCGGCGTCTTTCATTAAAATCCACTGACTTTGGTGTTGACCCTTAAAATCCACTCTCTTTGGTGTTGACCCATTTTTAACGGAGAGAGAGGGATTCGAACCCCCGGAGCCTTGCAGCTCAACGGTTTTCAAGACCGCCGCGATCGACCACTCTGCCATCTCTCCTTTCTTAAATTTTTGCAAATATGCCATTTTATTTCCTTCTATCAAGTAAATTCTATTTATCTTTCTGCTTTTTTTAACTTGTTAGCGATTTCCAATTTGTCGACCAATCTATATCGGCGACTCTCTTTTACTTTTCGCAAAGTCATTTTCAACGTATCTTTTCCCAACCCGCTTCGTATTATCTCGGTCTCGCTTAAATTACGGTATTTCAATAAACACACACTGAGCGCCCATGCTGTAGCCATTTTTACGTAATAGTTTTCAGGTTCTTTTATAAGCAATAATTCCAAGACTCTTTCTATATATTCATCATCTACATATTTTGAAAGCATCGAAACTGTAGCATACCTACGGATAAATGGCTCTCCAGACTTTTGGCACGATTCCAAAAATTTAAAGTAAATAGGGCGTTGGGCTTCCAGAATTTTTATCCCCATTGAAAAGCTGTCGCATATTCCCCAATTCTTTATTTTTGGCAAAAATCCCTTTATTAAATCAACTCGTTCATTGATTTCGCATTTTGCCGATCCTATTACAAATCCCTGGAGCATTATTTCTTCATACCAATAACTTTGGGCGTATTTTAAATACTTGCGCCAGTCCCCGCGGCAAATCTCTTTAGAATATTTTTTTATCAAAGGAAGCCTTACTCCAAGTATTCTTGTATCCGGAGGCAATAGCGAAAGAGAAAACTTGCGGTACTCTTCTTGGCTGTTGTCTATTAAGAACTTCCTTACCGTTTCATTTATTTTCATCGCAATAAAAATATCCTAAAAAAAAGGCACTCCCATGAGTGCCCTTTTATCAATTTTATACTAATCCTTTTAGCATTCCGTAAAAATACATTGGCTTTAATACATACACTTTCAGCAGCCATGCCACCCACTGCTCGTGCGACATATCAAGCAATGACAATGGGAATGATATCTTTTCTTTTTTATTATAGTCAAACTCGCACATTATTATATGCCCATAGTCTGTTATAATGGGGCATGCTGCATATCCGTCGTATTTTTCAGCAGGTGCCCTACCCTCCATTAACGCTATCAAATTCTTGGCGGCAATTGGAGTTTGTTTTCTTATGGCTGCGGATGTTTTACTTGTGGGAATTCCGGCTACGTCTCCAAGAGAAATTATATTGGGATATTTTTTATGGACTAGAGTTTCTTTGTCGACCATCGCCCATCCTTCTTTAGCCAAGCTGCCTTCAGTCCATGACAATCCGGATGCCTTTACAAAATCTGGAGCTCCCATAGGAGGCAAGAAATGCATAAAATCATAAGATTCAACTATCGGAGTTGCGACTTTTTCCACAACCTTTTCTTTTTTCCCGTCTGCTCCAACCTTCTCTTTTACTACTTTCTCAACTTTTTCCAAATAAGCTTTTTTGGCAGATGTATCTATGCCTTTTACGCGAACGTTGCAATTTAGATTTATATCGCGTTCTTTATATATTTCTAAGAGGCGTGGAGTGAAATACGGCACATCGTAAAGTTCGCTGCTGGCAGTATAGAAATTAAATTGAAGGTTTTGCCGAGTTCCACGTTTTCGGCTTAAATGTTCAGTTAATAAGCAGATTTTCTTTGGGGCTCCTCCGCATTTATGTTTAGTATAGGTATCGGTGTATATGCCTTTGCCGCCCTCTTTTACAAATTTCTGAACTCCATCCCATGTTTTAATAGCTCCTTCATGTATATACATGCAATGGGCGTCACCAACGCCAAGGTTTTTATAGTCTATACCTTCCACACCATTCCAATTAAGTTGGAGTCCAGGCGCTAAAACCATAAAATCATATCCTACAGAACCGTTTTTTTGGGTATAAACGAGGCGATTATCCGGGTCTACTGCAACAACCGAGTCTTTTATCCATTTTGCTCCAGATGGAATGCAGTCTTTCTGCGCCTTATATACTTCGTCTTTATCATAGACTCCTGATGCAATGAGAGTAAAACCAGGTTGGTAATAATGGGTATCGCTGGGATCTATTATTGTTATATCTGGCGTTCTCAACCAGCGCAATAGGCGCGCGGCCATGCTTATTCCAGCACAACCTCCGCCTATTATGATTACTTTTGCCTTTGCGGAACTTGAAAATGCGTATGCAGACGTTACGCCCGTTGCAGTTGACAATCCAAAAGCCGCCGCGAGTTTCAAGAACTTGCGCCTATCTATGCTGTTGCCAAATGCCTTTGATATTTCCTTATTTAGATCTTCCACTTTCTTAATGCGACGTTTCTTATAATATTTCAGTATTTCGTGTTTAAACTTAATGACATTACCAAAGGTATTTATCCCGTCAACTATTTACTAGTCCGGAATAAATTATTTTCTCGATACTTGACATAATGATTTATCGGCAATTTATTTTACCATATGAAGTTTGTAGTTTATGGCTAAATTTTGAGCCGTAAGAAATAGCAATATTATAAAAAACAAAAATTATTAACGCAAATGGACCAGATAAAAAAAACTGCAGTATTTGTATTATCGATGCTTTTCATATTTTCTTCGGTTTTCGCATCCGAACCCAACATTGACGACATTGAGCTTTACCTTATAAATGTTGATGTCCAGCGGCATTTTAGTTTCGGGAATTGGAATTCTCGCCAACACTTAATGTTGCGCGTGAAAGCTGGGGAATTTGACGGCTGGGGAGAAACTGTTTTAAGTATAAACAACCCGAATGTCGATTTGGATAAAACTGCAGGCGATATGAAAAAGGCTGTAGGGAAAACGCCATCCGAAGTTTTAAAAGAAATGCAATCCAACCGCAAATATCTATCTTGGCATCCTTTTGAGGCGCTTAACATGGCACTGTGGGACATTAGGGGAAAATGCGAAAATAAACCGGCTGTGAGGCTTCTTGGATTAAATCAAAACTCTCCCGTAAACGGAATGTTTTGCATATTGGAAAACGACCCCTCCAAACTCGCAGCAAAAGCCGCAATTGCAAAAAAGGACAAGCTTGTAAATTTCATTAAATTAAAAATTTTTGGGGATATCAAACTGGATTGCGATCTGGTTTCCACGCTGAGAAAATCAATGGGAGAAAAGTGTTTTATCGTTGCCGATGCCAACCAAGGGTACAAAAATTTTTCTGATTTGCAGAATTTGTCGGACACCCTAAAACATTTATCCGACGCTGGGCTTGACGCGCTGGAAGACCCAGCCGACTTGTCGGATTCAGAATTTGTCGAGTTGCAAAATAAGTGCCGGGCTTTCGGACTTTCGCTAATTCCGGATGTAAATTTGCGTCCGTCCTGGCGTGCGCTTGAGGAATCTCCCAAGGGGATGGGCGATTTTTACAATCTCCACCCTGGGTGCATGGTAGATCTTAGCGATATGGCGAAACTGGCCAATAAGATAAATTCCTGGAATACCCGAATAATGATTGGAGACGACAGTTTAATTGGAGCAGCCTGCACCGTTTACCAGCAAATAGCGATAGCTTGCGGAGCGGCTTGGGTCGAAGCTTTAGAAAAGCCCCAAGAATCTACCGTATTTGAGGATTGCGTATTGGAAAAAGCCACTTACCGCCAACAGAACGGCTTGTACGCAGTAAAGCCCGATATTGCCGGCTGGGGGCTTAAAGTCGATTCCGACGCCCTAAAAAAGAAATGTGCGCGTTGGACATCAACCGCCTTAAAAAACGAACGATAGCAAAAAAAACCGCCGGGGAACGGCGGTTTTTTTGCGCTTGTGAAATTGGTTAAAATTCAAAACCAATTTGTCCCGAAATTACATGTATATGCGCGTAATAGTCGCCGCGCAAAGTGCTTCCCACAGAGGCTTCGTATCTATCCATGCTGCTGTCCAATACAAAGATGTAGGAGTATGCTATGTCGAAAGTAAACGGGCCGTATTTATATCCTGCGCCGCACGAAGCCCAAAATCTGTCGGAACACGGGATTCTGGCGGTGCGGTCTTGCGCGGATCTAACTGGGCTTTCATCGTAGCATCCGCCGACGCGCAGCGTCAGCCCTTCTATTTCTTCCGGATAGTAATGAATTCCGAAAGATATGCGCGAAGTATCTTTCCAGTTTTCCGGTATAGCCGGAGCGCCTATGCCTTCAACTTTCAATTCGTCAAAAACAGACCACCGCGTAAAGCAGTAATCAACCATGACTGCAAATTCAGAAAGACAACCGCGCAAGCGCTGGTATAGGCCGACAGTAAAGGTGTCCGGCATATACATGTCGGCCGATATGGATGCTGTTTTTATATCGTTAAAATGCTGGGCTCCGGTAAGGTCGTGGTAAACCGAGCTTCTCCAGGAAAATCCGAATCTTCCGTCTTCGGCATACTTGATGGTGAATCCTGCGTTTCCGCCTACACCCCAACTTTCTCCGGTAAGGTCCATCATCCCGTAGGGCGTATACTGGCTCAATGAACAATATGCAAATTGTCCGCTTATTCCGGCTCCAATAGAAAGCCAATCGGTAATCTGGTATGCTATGCTGGGATTAACGTCGGTAGTGTAAAGGTAGCTGCGCTCAGCCTGGTATTTCCCGAACCAATTGGTGTTATATTTAGATTCCAATCCGTATGGCGCCGTTACGGACAAAGTGACCGTAAAATCTTCGGACAAACGGTGCGCTACATAAAAATTCGGGACAAGCTCGTTTGTTCCGCAAGTTCCGTGGTTGTCTGTGCCGGGAATGGCCGGCGTTGAACCGCGGTTGTTAACGCATAGTGTTGGAACAACTATGGATAGAACCGAATCCACTCGGGTTTTTCCAACGTCCAATCCCATAAAAGACGCAGCCGACGGATTCCAAAACGCCGCAGATGCGTCGTTGTTTGCGTTTACAACCGCTCCCGCCATAGCCGTGCCCATATTTGAGGCGCCCTGCTCTATTATTTGGTATCCGGCAGCAAAAGCCCCGGAAGCCAGTGCCGATACTCCAAAACCGGCCAGTATTGTTTTTAATTTTCCCATATTTTAACTAGTTTAAAAATTTCAAAAAAATGAACAAACGTTCACAATCAGTTAAAGCGCAAGAAAAATGAACGCGCGTTCATTGTCAAACAAAAAAATACACCCCCTAACGCGCTATTTGATTAAAGATGCACAAATATGTTGAAAGACACGCGACAATACTTTTTTATCCTGGACAAAAAACTGCAATATTTTATGCCGTCAGACACAAAAGATAAGATATTAAAAACAACCTTCCTGCTGCTTTTGGAAAAGGGCTACGACAAAGTTCTCGTAAGCGACATCCAGAACGAGCTAGGCATATCGCGCGGGCTGCTTTACCGCTATTTTAAAGGCAAAGACGAACTCGTATATACGGCGTGCAAAGAGTATTTCTACAACAGGTATTTTGACGGCGTAGACTACGATAAAATATCTCTGAAAGACTTTTTTGAGCATGCCGCAGATGCAGTCATAAAAATAACCACAATGGACGGCAAAAATATCGACATGCTTAAATATAACACCCTTTATTCTGCATTCATTCAAGGCCAGCCCAAGTTTAAAAGTTTTGTGCTTTTGGAATTTGACAAGGCGCGCAAAGTAATTCGAAACGCAATAAAAAAGGGGGAAATAAAAAAACTTCCTGAAAATTTTGTCGGCGCCACGATTCTCGCAATTCTAGGAAGGACAAGCTACATTACATCGACCCCCTCCCGGGAATATGTGCGCGGCCGCATTTTAAGCGACATACAGCAATTTTATGAACTCATAAAAAAATAGGGGCTCTATTTCTTTTTAATTAAAAAAAAGTGCAGCTTCCTAAAGTTGCCGTAATTATAAACGCCGATGGCAAATCGCCTATGGCAAATCCCCAAAGTTAGGGAAATATTCTTTTTAGCATGTCTTTAAGGCTGTCGGTTATCTTCGGATTCCCGTTTGAATCGAGGACAACAAACCGCCTGCATTTGCGGTTTAACTGCGATGGATTGTATTTGACTATTTCTATCTCGCCTTCCTTGGCGCCGGGTCGCGGATCTTTTATGCGCTCAAACTTCTGGGGGAGCCCATACCAAGTGAAATAAATATCCCAACCGCAGGTTTGACCGACGCTATCTACAAGAGCGGGATATATTTTTACAAAATCCGGAGTGGATTTAGTGTAAACGCGCACAACATACGCCGTGGGCATAGACGTTATATACGATGCAAATCCACTGTTTATCTTTCCGTTTTTTGCGTCGTAAAAGAAGGCAAGAGGGTCGAATCCGACTAAATTTAATCCGTTATAGTTGCCGAACAAGTTTTTTTGCTTATACCTCTTGGTTTTATACCATGAATTAAAAGAGTCGCTCAAGCGCAAGCCTATCTCAAAATGCAAATGGGCCTGCGGGCGGGCAATCGAATAGCTCGCGCTTCTTCCCATTTTCCCGATGCGCGTCCCGGCGGAGACCTTTGAACCGATGGAGATTTTGGGATCTATTTCAGACAGGTGGGCATAAAGGGTGTAAACCTCCACGTCGAAATCTTTATGCGAGACCGCCACATATCTGCCGTACCCGCTGTTTCCCGCTATTTTGTTAACCATCTTGACTTCCCCGTCCATGGCGCAATAAATGTCGTCCAAAGGCTCGCCCCTCCTGTCGCGGCGAACCGGTTTTATGTCAATGCCTTCGTGGAAGCGCGTCCCGTTGTTTCTAACATCCCCGAAAGCTCCGCTCATTGGATTTCCGCTGACGGTAGGCTGCAAAAAGGCCTCCGGGGACTTCCCAAGCGCAAAATCTTTTGATTCCGTGGGCCAGACGAGATTCGCAAACGCGCAAGCGCAAAATAGCGTCAAAGCGCAGGCTGTCGCGAAGAAAATTTTCATTCCCATCAAGTTTATTAAAATTAATTTTCTACCAAGAATTTACCTCGTCTTTTATTTCATTGATGGTTTCAATCGCCATATTCATCTCGTCCACTAGCTTTTGCAAATCGTCTTCTAGTGGGATTTCAGGAGTCACAAATATTTTTCCGTCGTTCATAGGCATATCTATCCTGCGCAAACCTATGACATTCCCATCGTATTTTACAACAATGTATCCCCCCATATTGCTTGCAGTGGCTTGGAATAAGCGCTTTGCCCCGCGGGAATTGCATATGAAATAGAATCCGCGCATAGGCTTACCGTCGGGAAGAGTGACTTCGGCGACATGGACTTTCTGCAAATCCCCGTTATACATAAAATGGTTTGTGTCCGTCATAACAGAAACGGTGCTGATTGGCATTACCTCTAGAGTCCTGTTTGAGGCAAGGGCGTTAGCCCTTTCGCTGCCTGAATGAAAAGTTATGAGCTTTTTTACCGAATCATCGTCGCTGCACGCGCACAATGAAAATGCCAATAAGCCTAAAAACGCCGATTTGAGAAAATTTCCAATCATATTATTATAGCTCCGAGTTGATTTTGTATTTTTAATATAAGGTCTTCGTCGAGATTTTTTTGAGGCACGTCAAACTCCCGTTTGGTCGCTGCGTGTATATACTTTTGAACGCCGTTGCGCGGCCTCCCGACAGGGCGCAAAATGCGCTTGCGTTCCAACAAAAGCCCCAGCATTTGTTTGACGACATCCGATTCGTCCATTTCGACATTTGACTGTTCGTCAAAAAGCGATATGAAAAAATCTTCAGAACTTGCCAAAGCCATTTTGCGCGCGGCGCGTTCGTCGGCATCCGGGGCGTCGCTGACCACACGCTCCCACCAGCCGATAACCTTGCCGTTTATTTTAGAGGCGTCAAATTCGTCCTTATGCACGTCAATTCTGTCAAGATTTCCAAGCTCGTCGACAAACACGGCGCAAACTACGCAGTCTCCAGGTTTTATTTCCCTCCCGGAGATTGCGGATTTTTTCGCTAAAGTTTTTATCTGCCAATCGAGCATGCGTAGAGATTTATTTTGAATAAATTTTCGAACGGCGCATTTTTTGCAAGCGTTTAGTTCGCGATATTAAAAATTTGTCATTCGTCCTCAAGCTGATAGTTTTTATTGCGGGCGGTTGGGCCTCCAGCGCGCAGCCATGCGTTCACGAACATATCCAAATCGCCGTCCATTACGGCCTGCAAGTTTCCCGTCTCGGCGCCTGTGCGCAGATCTTTGACCATCTGGTAGGGTTGGAAAACATAGCTGCGGATTTGGTTTCCCCAGGCTATTTCACCCTTGTCTCCGTAAAACCTGTCCATTTCGGCTCTTTTTTGGTCTAAAAGCTTTTCGTAAAGGCGGCTTTTTAAAATCTTCATTGCCGTGGCCTTGTTTTTATATTGGGAACGCTCATTTTGGCAAGCGACCACTATTCCAGTGGCAAGATGCGTTATGCGCACGGCGCTGTCGGTTTTATTTACTTTTTGCCCTCCCTTGCCGCTTGAACGGTAGGTGTCTATTTTTATTTCGTCTTCTTTTATTTCCAAATCAATATCGTCCTCAACCTCGGCTATGACATCCACCGAAGCGAACGACGTATGCCGCCGCTTGTTGGAATCAAAAGGGCTAATGCGCACCAGCCTATGGACTCCGCGCTCGGCCTTGCAGTATCCGTACGCATTGGGGCCTATTACTCTAAATGTGACTTTTGATACTCCGGCTTCTTCCCCATCTTGAACGTCTTCTATTTCAACCGAATACCCGCGGCGTTCTGCCCACCTCAAATACATTCTAAAGAGCATTTCAGCCCAATCGCAGCTTTCGGTGCCTCCTGCGCCGGCATGTATTGTCACAATCGCGTTGTTTGCGTCGAGCGGCCCGTTCAAGAAGGATTCTATTTCTATCTTGTCCAAATGCCTGCGCAGCTTTTCAGTCTCGGCAGCAAGTTCGGCAGCAAGTTCTGGGTCGTCGTCCGACTCGTCCGCTAGTTCAAAAAGGGCGTTTAAGTCTTCTACCTTTTTCTGAAGCTCCAATTGCGGCGCCACCAAATTGCGCAAACGAGCAAGCTCTCCTACAACCTTTTGCGCGGCTGTTTGGTCGTCCCAAAACGTCGGCGACGCCATTTGGGACTCGAGTTTTGCTATATCTTCCCTTCGTTTAGGGACGTCAAAGAAACCTCCATAAATACCCGGCGCGCTTATTTATGCTATCGGCGGCCGATTTAACTTCCATATCTACTATCATAATTAACGGAGTTTTTCTTATTTGGAAGACATTATCAATACAAAAAAGCTTGAAAAGACAAATAAGTTGACGATACTTAGCGCAAATAAGTTGTTTTTACTGCAACGATTCGCATGAGCGGGTCAACTTAACAATAAAATTATCATACACATGCCAGAAGATAACACAAATATTCCGCAAGACGCTTCGCAAAATCCGTCAGCCAACAATATCCCACATCCCCCCAAAGCGGTAATGGAGCACACTCCTACCCTTCCCAAGGCCCAGCCAATTTCCACAAGCCAGAATACGCAGGCAGCGGCGCCAAAAGTATCAATAGACCTTCCAAAGGCCGCAGCAGCTCCCAAAGCTGCTTTTGACCTTCCAAAGTCTTCCCCTGTGGCAGCACCAAAGCCTCGCATCTCGGCGGCGCCTATTCCGCCGCAGCCTATTGCCTCCAAGAGCGATTCAGTGTCTGTCGGGGCAATAATCATTGATGTTGCGGCGGCAGCGGTCGCGGTGGCTTTTGCAGTAATGATTGTTTTGGATATTTAGTAAAAGAGAAAGGCACTTATTTGTATGTCAGATAAAGTCATTCATTTGAATGCGTCAAATTTTGACGCAACAATATCAAGCTCAAAAGTATCCCTCGTTGATTTTTGGGCGCCATGGTGCGGCCCATGCAAAATGTTGGGGCCGACAATCGACGCCCTTGCGGACGAAGTTGGAGATACTTACCAAATCTGCAAGCTAAACACGGACGAATCTCCGGAAATCGCGCAAAAATTTGGCGTTTCATCTATTCCAACCATTATATTTTTCAAGAACTCGCAGATGGTCGGAGCCGCTAGAATGTCTTCAAAAGACGCTTTAAAAGCAAAACTAAAAGAATTTGCATAAAAGTTATAAAAAACTCCCGCTTTTAAAGCGGGAGTTTTTTTATTTAATAAAATATGGGGAATTCGCATTTACAAAAGCAGGAACCTAGCGCCAAGTTGGTTTTATAAAAAACTAAATACCCAAGAAAGGTATTATTTTGCAATTTTTGGCAATCCGTCTTCCCAGATAATTTCAACATTGGATAAAAACCAATTTTTGCCTCCATTGTCGTTGCCCTGGTAGAATAGATAAGTTTTCCCGTCTGGTGCCGCAAATATATGCGGATGGCCGGATTCGCTGCTATTCCACTCTCCTGGGCGTCCATTTGGAAGTATCGGAGCGTCGAAGAGCCGTTTAAAATTTACGCCGTCATCGCTTACGGCAACGTTTATCTGCTGCGGATCGTTGTTGTATCCGCCAGCGTAAAACATATAGACCTTGCCTCCGCGGACAATGGCTGAGGCGGCCTCTATGCATTTAGTCTCCCAAGGCAGCTCAGGCTTAAGAATGGGGCCGCTCTTTGAAAGGTGCCTCCATGTGCCGCGCCCAAATGTGGATTCTTCGTCGGTCTCGGCGACCCCTTGCATTTGTATTTTTCCTGTCGCGTCGCGCGTGGCAAAATACATCAAATATTTTTCACCAAACTTTACGACCTCAGCGTCTATTGCCCTTCCATTATTCCAATCTCCGTCCGGGGCAAATACGGGATTGGACGGGTTTCTGACAAAATTGACTCCGTCTGCGCTCCAAGCGTGGCATATGCAATCATTTGGAAAGTTGCCGTAAGTCTGGTAAAAGAGATGGACAACGCCGTCGCGAATTACGGCTCCAGGAGCGCAAATGCCGTTTTTTTCGCATTCGTTTTCTGGAATTATCTCGCCGATTTTCTTCCAATCCCTAAGATTTGAGCTTTCGGCTATTCCAATTCCCCAACCTTTTATTTTTGCCGATTTTTCCTTGTCTGAATAAGGCGGAATGGAAAAGTACATAATGTATCTTCCGCCAAAGAAAACCACATGGGGATCCTTTGAGAAAGGGATTCCCGTACGCGACGAATCAGCGTAAATCATTGCGCCTTCCGAAGCTTTTTTTGCCGCGGACGGGTATTTTGAGAGGTCTACAATATCGCAATCCCCAACTGTTCGAGCGCAAAAAGACTCAGGCGAAGATTTCAGCGAGCAACCGCAAATAAACGCCCCGAAGCACAACGCGCAAGTTGCATAAAAAAAACGCATTATCATATGCTTGTGGATAATGTAAAAATTTTTATATTCAATAAAAATCCTAAAATAAAAGCTTGAAGGCAATAAAAGTTTTTCCAAGTTTATAAACGTGCGATACATTACCGCAATAATATTGGCCGTATGCATATCGATAAATTCCTTAGCCGGGACAGTCGGGACGCTAGTTTTATGCCTGCACGAAAACTTCGTCCATGTAAATTTTAACGCGCGCCATTCTTGTTGCCAAAGCGCGGGCTGTTTGGAATTTGAAGCCAATGCCTCAAAAAATACTACAGAATCATGTTTTAAGCGCTTGGATATTTTAATAGAGTCGAAAAACCCGCAAAATGCGCCCGTCCATACTCTAAAAATTCCCCCGTTAAAAATATTTAGCCATCCTATTCCGCCTGAAAAGCCTAGGATTATTTTAGTGGAAAACAGATTTGAAGAATTTTTGCGCCATCATTTAGAGCCCTCAGTTTGCGGGCGAACGCGCAATGATATTCCGCTTACAATTTGATTGTGCAGCGATAGAATTTTTACGGGGCGCCGCAAATATGAATGCGCCAACCGCGTGCAACATCAAAAATTATAAGTAATATGAAAAAATTTTTAACGGCTATAATTTGCCTGCAATGCCTGCTTTTAGACGCAGCGCAAAAAAATCCCGAGCTTAAGCTGTCTCGAGAAGCTTCTGTAGAATTTGCGCTAAAAAACAATCTCGACCTTAAGGCGGTAAAAGCCGGCATAGACGCAGCAAGAGGTAGGGCGAGCCAATCCGGCAGGCTTGACAATCCAGTTGTCGGAGCCGAATACGGCAACGATATGCTTTTTTCCGATGAAGGAGAATACAGCGCCCGTGTGGAAATATCGCAAAGATTTCCGCTGTTTGGAAGGCTTGCAAAAGAAAAGAAAATTGGGAATTTGGATATAAAGCTGGCGGCTTTAGAATACGAAGAGGCTCGCAGGCAATTGGCGCTTCAAGTTGAAACGGCCTATATAGACGCGGCCGAAAAATACGCCGCAGCCGCAGCCAAGAGGGAAATTTTAAGAGCGTCGGACAAATTGGCGGCGGCTCTCAAAGACGCCTCGGGGAAAGCGGAAATATCGCAATTGGAAGCAAGCCGAGCCCAAAGCGAATCGGCAAAACTTAAAATAGAAATTATGCGCGACGACGTCGAAGCCGCAACCGCCCTAGCCCGTTTAAAAAATCTGCTTGGGCTAGATTCCGAAACGCAAATAAAGCTTGCCGACAAGCTTTCTGAAATTCCCATTTCCCCAAAAGAGTTTTCGCCAGATGTTCTGGAATCCCGCCCCGACTGGCTTATGTTCTCTCTTGCTGCGGAAAACGCAAACGCTCAAATAGCCCTAGCAAAGGCCGGAAGATTTGAAGACATAGAGGTTGGATTGTTTTTCGAAGCCAATACATCAATAGACGAACCCGTAGGGAAATCGCGCGAAAAAGCTCTCGGATTAAGCGTGTCGGTTCCCCTTCCCCTAAATTCATTCGACGGAACAATAAACGAGAAACTCGCCCTGCGCCGCCAGGCCCAAATCCGTTCCGCCTCAAAAGAAAACCAGATACGTTCGGAAATATACGTATATAGGATGCGCGCCCGGAAGTACTCGAAAATTTTGAAAAGCTACAAGTCCGAAGTTGAGAATCCCAATAAAGACATCTACACCCAATATATTGCCGCACGAAAAAACGCCCAAGCAGACATCTCTGAAGTTTTCGGCGCGTGGCAGACAAATTTGCAGCTTAAACTCATAAGGATTTCAATTACCGCCGAACAGGCCAGAAATTCCGTATCCCTAAAATACGCACTAGGAGTGAATAAAAATGAAAAATAGAAAACTTTTTACCTTTATTGCTTTAATGTTCAGCGCGTGCATGGCAATTGCCCAGCATGAGAATTGCAACCATGGCGACGCTCCCGACGCGTCGTTGCAGTCAAAAATTTCAGACTTTGTGCAAGTTGACGAAATGTCTTCCCACGCGATAAACTTAAAAACTGCAAAAGCCGAAGCCAAAAACATAAATAAAATCGTCACTGCCATAGGGAAAATCGAAAACATCCCCTCCCATGTTTTTGCTGTATCGTCTAGAATTGCCGGAAGAATCGCGGAACTTTACGTTTCTCCCGACATGCGCATAAAGAGAGGCGATCCCGTATGCAAAATAGAAAGCCTCCTGCCGGGAAATCCACCTCCTTCGATAATCTTAAAATCTCCTTCTGACGGCATAGTAGAATCTCTGAACGCGGTAAGCGGAAGCCCTGTGGAACCGAATGTTGAAATAGCGCGCATAGCGGATGTATCAAAGCTTTATGCAGCGGCAAGCGTATTTGAACGCGATATCGGCAAGCTCAAGCTTGGCGCCTCTGCCAGGATAAAGCTCGAAGCTTTCAAAGACAAAACATTTACCGGGCGCCTGGTAAAATTTGGCTCTAAAATTTCCGACGGCGAAAATACCCTTCCCGTGTATTTTGAATTGGAAAATCCAGGCGGGATAATAAAAAACGGAATGAGAGGAATATTCTACATTACCGAAGCTTCGGAAAGCGCAGCCCTAACCGTTCCCCGCAGCGCCGTAATAGGGGATTCTGGCAGAAAATTCGTATTTGTGGAAAAATGTCCAGAAGATAAAATCTACGAAAAACGGCTGGTGATTGCCGGAAGGATGGACGACCAAAACATCGAAGTGCTGCATGGAATAAATACAGGAGAAACAGTTGCAACTAGCGGCGTTTACCAATTGCAGTTTATGCCTCCCGCGGATTTGGACTCCCACGGACATTACCACCGGGACAGCGATCTGGAACTTTCTAAAGAAAAGGCGGAAACTGAATCGCCCGAAGCCGCCCCGCAATCAGACTCGCATATTAACACGGAAAGCTCTGAAAAATCTCCAAAAGTAAAAAACGCCGATGATTCCCCCAAAAAGGCGGGCTTAAACGGCAATGCCTGGGAAAAGCTTAAGATTTCAGGATACTTTAATTATCTGCCCTACGCTATACTGGCCGCTTCAATTTTACTAAATGTGGTATTCGCAGCAGCCTACGCGCGCAACAATAAGAAAGACTAATTCCATGAAAATATTTTCGGCAATAATAAAGTATTCCCTCGAGAATAGGTTTCTAGTTCTTGTGTGCGCGCTGATAACGGCTTTTTACGGCGCGTATTGCGCAAAGGAACTTCCAGTGGACATACTTCCGGATTTGGATAAAACAATCGCTACCATAGTTGCGGAAGTTCCCGGCATGGCGCCTGAGGAAATTGAAACGCTCGTGAGCATACCTCTAGAAACAGCGCTCAACGGCTTAAATGGCGTGACGCGCGTGCGCGCGGCAAATACGCCGTCTCTTTGCCTTATAACTTTGGAGTTCGACTGGAAAACCGATCCGTATAAAATCAGGCAACTTATTCAAGAACGCTTGCAGTCGGCAATCCCATCGCTCCCGTCAAACGTCCAGCCGATTATAGCGCCGATATCTTCGGTAATGGGAGAAATTATGATTCTCGGGCTTTCCACCGACAATCCGAATATTTCGCCGATAGACTTGAGAACAATAGCCGACTACACTGTCGCGCGGAGGCTGTCCAACATTTCCGGAATATCGCAAGTTTTATCAACGGGCGGAGGGTTGAAACAATATCGGATAATTCCCGATACTGCAAAAATGGCGTCGCTCGGCGTGACGCTTGAAGAGGTTGAAAACGCGGCTTCCGCCGCCCAATCCAACACAGGCGGGGGCATTGTAAACCGTGGAGGTGTTGAAGTAAGCGTTAGAAATATCGGCAGAAGCGCATCGGTGGACGATATTTCAAACGCGGTTGTAAAAGCGGCCGCCAACGGAAACATTCTTTTAAAAGACGTTGCGGAAGTCCGCATAGACAAGGCCCAATTGCGCGGAGACGCCGCGGTAAACGGAAAACCCGGAATAATTATAACAGTCTCGAAACAGCCGGGAGTGGATACTATAAAAGTGACAAAAGCCTTGGACGCCGCAATTGCGGAAATTCAAAAAGGGCTGCCAGAAAACACCCGTATAAATGTGGTCTACCGCCAAGACGATTTTATTAAAAAAGCCGTGGACAATGTGGAAGACGCCATTGTCGACGGGGCGGTTATGGTATTTGTGGTTCTCTTGGCGTTCTTATTTAATGTGCGCACGACATTCATAACAATAACTGCAATCCCCCTTTCACTGGCAATTGCATTGATTTATTTCAAGCTGACCGGTTCTACAATAAATACTATGACTCTTGGCGGGCTTGCCGTGGCAATCGGAATGCTAGTGGACGACGCCATAGTGGATGTAGAAAATGTTTACAGGCGATTGCGCGAGAATCGAAATTCTCAATCCCCGAAAACGCATTTTAACGTAATATTGGACGCCTGCGTGGAAATACGCGCTTCGATATTCTACGCCACAGCTCTCATAATGATAGTATTTATCCCGACATTCGGATTAAGCGGCATAGAGGGAAAAATGTTCGCTCCGCTCTCCGAAGCTGTGCTTGTGTCGATGGCAGCATCGTTTCTCGTGGCGCTTACGGTAATTCCCGCGCTGTGTTCGCTAATGCTCGGCAAGGTTGGGAATTCGCGCAAAGAACCTATTTTTTCCCGCGCCGCGAAGTGGATCATATCAAAATTTGCGATAGTTCCATCCATTAAGCACCCCCACGCGGCTCTGGCTTTTGCTGCTATGCTGGCTGCTGCCGCATTTGCATTTTTCCCGGTAATGGGCAGAGATTTTATACCGCCTTTAAATGAGGGAAGCTGCCTTCTGATAGTTCAATTGTCTCCGGACAGTTCCATCGACAGATCGAAGGAAATGGGGCAGATAGTCCAAAAAATACTCGCCGAAATTCCGGAAGTCAAAAGCACCGGAATGAAGATTGGCAGGGCGGAAAAAGACGACCATGCGGAGCCTGTAAATATTGTGAAATTTAACATAGATTTCGACACATCAATACATTCCCAGTCCGAGATTCTAAAGAACTTGCGGGACAAGCTGGACCATGTCGCCGGAATAACATACTCCATAGGCCAGCCCATGGCGCACCGCATAGATTATATGCTAAGCGGAACCCAGTCTCAAATAGCCGTAAAAATTTTCGGAGAGGACCTGTCTGTCCTGCGGGAAAAATCCGAGGAGCTAGCAGGCAAAATCAAAAATTTAAATGGCGCAAAAGACGTAAATGTTGAAAAGCAGGCGCAAACCGCCCAAATAAAAATTAGAGTAGACCGGCAAAAAGCGAAACTCTACGGCGTGCAAGTCGGAAAAATCAACGATATTCTCCAAACCATACTTGGCGGAAAGGCAGTGGCTCAAGTTGTGGACAAAGAAGCGATATTTGACGTATTCTTAAGAATGGATGAAGGCCTTATTGCGTCAAAAGACAAATTGGAGGAAATACTGGTTGAAAATATTTCCGGGGAAAAATACCCGCTTTCATCATTTGCTGAAATCGAGAACTCTGCGGGCGCGAACCATATAAATAGAGAAGGATTGAAACGCAGGGTCGCGGTGGGGCTGAATACAAGCGACGGAGACTCTGTGCGTTTGGCCGGTGAAATAAGAGAAATAATCGACCATGACCTAAACCTTCCCGCCGGATACTACGCAAATATTGAAGGACAATTCCAAAACCGAATCGATGCAGGCCGGCGCATCGGAATACTTTTCTGTTTAGCTATGCTGGCAATTTTTGCCCTGCTCTACACGCATTTTAAGAGCGCGGCGCTGGTGCTGCAAATTATGCTTGGCATACCTGCAGCTTTCGCGGGCGGTATTTTTGCGACTTGGTATTTTATAGGAACGGTTTCGGTTGCGTCGCTAATAGGAATGATAGCGCTTTCGGGAATAGCAGCAAGAAACACTATTATGATGATCTCACACTACATCCATTTAATGGAATCTGAAGGGGAAACTTTTGGGGAACACATGATAAAACGTGGAACCTTGGAGAGGGTAAACCCAATTTTAATGACGGCTCTTACGGCTGCTTTGGCATTAATTCCACTGATGTTTAATCCGGAAAGCCCAGGAAAAGAACTCTTGTATCCGGTTTCGGTGATGATTGTCGGAGGCCTAGTGTCTTCAACGCTATTAAGCGTGATAGTCACCCCCGCCGCATTTCGTCTATTTGGATGCGCCCCAACTAAAAACGCTTGCATCCGCCAAACGCACAATTAGACCTCCGGCGGCGTGCGGAATTTCCTGCTTGGCAATTTTCATAGCGCACATGCAATGCGCCAGATTATTGCCTTCCAATAATGGCGGCGTAATTGTTTCCGATATGGCTGCTTGCCACGCAAAGTATGCGCTTTGGATTTTCGGGGACAGGGACATCGTCCAATGCCTTTACGCCTGAACGCTGTGGCCACAATTGTTCGCCTTCTGAAAGAGCTTTCAAAACGCATGCGAGCGTAAGCAGTGAGGATGATGTTTCAACATATCCGGTATTAAAAACCGTGGTGACCATAGGCAATCCTGGAAATAGCGCATCGCGCAAAGCCACAAATTTCGCATCTTGCGCACACCCGCGCGGACTCCACAAAATCAAGTCTATTTCAGATGATTTTACGCCGGAAAATTCCAGAGCCTGGGCGACAGCTTTTTTCAGCCCTTCGCTTCCCAAATTTGCCCCGGTAAACCCGTCTATGTCCATGGCGGAGCCAAACCCTAGTATTTCTCCGTATATATTTGCGCCGCGTTCGCTTGCAGTTTGAATGTCTTCGATTAAAACCGCGGCGGCTCCTTCGCCCATAACTGTTTTAAAATCTGAATCGTAGTTAAGCTTAAAATTCGACTCCTCTTTTCCTGAGCGCAAATTGCCTATTATATCGTACCCGTCTATTTCCTGTTTATAGATTTCGTCCGCAGCCAAAGCCAACATTTGTTTCGCCGCGGCATCGGATATAACGTCAGACGCAAATGCCAAAGACTGCAGCCCCCCGTTTGGGCCCGGAGTTAAAGTTATATTTGTTCCTTTTATTTCTAGGGCTTTTGAGACCCAACCCGCAGTTGAATTGGCGGTGACATTTGAAAAACACCCTATATCTCCGCGGTGGTTTTTGTCGCCGAAAACAGAGTCCATATGCGCTGTTTCGCTTGATCCCCTGCAAACTGAAACTGCCAATCCAATGTCTTCGCAATTGTCGCGCTTTACGGCAAATTTTGCGGAATCCAACGCGCACTTTGCCGCGATGGTCGCGTAGGAGCTTATTCGGTTCATTCCGCTAAAATCCAAACGCCTGTCGAATGTGCGCAAATTTGGAAGCTCGACCATTCCCGCCATTCTCGGACTATCAAACCGCTTTATTTTTTCTATGCCGACTTTCCCGGCGCGCAAATTCGCCAGATTTTCCGAAATTCCAGCCCCAAGAGCGCTAATCCCTCCCAGGCCGCTTATAACTGGACGCTTTTTCCCTGAAGCCGGCGTCTTTTCATATTTTACGAAATCGCGTTTAGCCACGACGATGGCGGCATTGTTTCCGGCGAAAGCATAGTTGGCGGACAAAAAGCAATCGTAATTTTTTTGGATTCCCCGCCCTCCGACAGCAGTGATTTCGCATCCGGCGCGCGCGCCGGAATTTCTGAGCGTGGGGGGAATGAAATTGTCGTTCATAGAGATAAGCTGGCATGTTGCTTCCAATATTCCAGTTGCCCCCATGCAGTGCCCCATGTAAGATTTTGTTGAAGTTACGGGAATTTGTGTTTGCCCGCAAAATTTAGCTATTCCTTTTGACTCGGATCTATCGTTGGCGGCAGTTCCGGAACCGTGGGCATTTATGCATCCGATATCCGAGACATCCAATCCCGCGTTTCTTACGGCGTTTCTCATGGTTCTATACGCTCCGTCGCCGCGGGGGTCTGGCTGGGTCGGATGGTGGGCGTCGCCGGTGGTGGCATGCCCTATAACTTTTCCGTAGCACTTTGCTTTTCTGAGAAGCGCCTTAGCATGGTTTTCTAAAACCCAAAATGCAGCGCCCTCCCCTATATTTAAACCAACCGGAGTGGAAAAAGGAGCAATCTTTTCTGCGGAAACAACTTTTATGGCGCTAAAGCCCGCATAATTTGACAGAGCCACAGCGTCGGCGCCTCCGACAAGCACGACATCGCATTTCCCCGATTCAATAAGGGCTTCGGCAAGGCCTATCGCGGCAGTGGATCCCGAACACGCCGTATTTACCATCCAGCATTGCGCGGGTGACTTTAACGCGCCTGCCACAGCCTTTGAGAGAGAATAAAACTCCGACTGCAAAGACACGCTGCGGTCGAACTCCGGACAATCGAACCCGTATTTCTTTAGATATTCGACCTCTCCGGAATTTAATCCTGCATTGCATGTCGCCAAAACAACCGCCGCTTTTTCAACCTTTGAAAAATCCAACCCGGCGTCGGCCAGAGCCATTCGGGCGCCGTTTATAGCCATTCTTATATACGGATCAGTATATTCTTCCAGCTCCACAGCGGACATATTCGAAGAATAGTCAAAACCCTTTACTTCCGCGCATAAATGCGATGAAAATTTAGAAGTGTCTATTTTTGTCGCGGCTGATATTCCATCCCTGCAGTCGCGCAAAGCTTTAAGAACGGTTGCAGTATCGTTGCCAAGTGGCGAGATTATGCTTATTCCGGTAATCGCAGCCTCTCTTTCAACTCCCTTTTTCTTTAAACTTTTAGATACTGTCATTTCGTCCCCGACCCAAACGGAAGGCTCCATATGCGCCAAATTTCTCTTCGAGTTCATCTCGTAAAAACCTTTCCAACAATCTACAAAACGCTCGTAAAGCTTGTCTTCGCTCATCTTGGCTGGCTTAAATACTACATTTGCTCCGTTGTACTTATGCCATTGCCTTGAAATTATTCTGTTTTGGGAAGACAATCTATCCCAATGGGCGGAGCCGGGATACGGGGAAAATATGAAAAACTCGGATGTCGTTATGCCTGCGAACTCGCACAATTCCAAAACCCTGTCAGCTATGGAATCGTCGTCCCAATCCCTTCCTATTCCAAAAGACGCGAAGAAGTTTATATCTCTGGATTTCAATTCTTCTACAAGCGCCTTGAACTTGGCGCGCGCAGCCTTGTCTCCCTGTAAAAGTTTTATGGAAAGGGGATCTACGTTTAACGTACAGTAAAAGTTGCGGACTCCCGCCCGCGCGGCAAGATCCAAAAACGACGTTTCAGAGTTTAGAGCAAGCGTAGAAGACACAAAAAATTTCTTTCCCAAAGGCTCTACCGCCCTAAAAAATGCCTCGGCGTACTCGCGCACATTTCTATGCGGAAAGAATAATGAATCATCTGTAAGGTAGACGTTTTCAAATTTCAAGTGCGATATTTCGCGCACGGCCATGTCGATTGGCTTAAATCGCAAGCGAGTGCCCATGTGGCGCGGTATTATGCACATTGCGCAATTATAAAGGCATCCGCGGGTAAGCTGAATCAAATCCTCGTCCCAATCGTAGCAGGTCTTATTGTAAAAAATATCTCTGCGCGGCTCAGGCATAGCTGCCATATCAACCGGCTTGGAACTCTTATACACTGGTTTTAGGCATCCGTTTTTATAATCGGAAAGCAGCTCACCCCAAGTGTATTCGCCCTCGCCTATGCATACGGAGTCGACAAGTCCGGAAAATTCTTCCGACATAAACGACGGAAACATTCCGCCAACCACCACAGTTTTGCCACGCGCCTTGCATTCGGCGGCAATTTCTAGCGCCCGCGTGCCTTGCGGAGTAAAAGAATTTATTGCATATATGTCTGTACCGTCGTCAAAATCTATTTTTTCCCCCGCGTTGTCGTCCACAAAATTTATTTCGACGTCTCCTGGAGTGACGCTTGCAAGTATAGGAATTCCCAAGGAAGGCGGGCATGTAAATTTGCCTACGGTAAAAAATTCCCTCTCTGAAGACATTTTTTCAACCGACTCCAAAAATTTTTCAAATTTCGGATATATAAAAGTGACTTTCATTTTCTATTTCAAAAGCGCTACAAGGGTTAATTTTAATTTGTAGGAATCCGATGCTATTTCTATTGTCTGCGGCAAAAGTTTCCCTTCTCCCCACAATTTATAATCGGAAAATTTTACTGAATATCCGTCAAATTTTAAATCTGCGGCAAATCCGCGCAAATTTTTCGACATTTTTACTACATCGGCGCCCAATAAACCGTAATATCCAAATACGGCCCTGGCATCTCTGAGCATTGTCTTGCGAACTATCCTTTCAGGAATAACTTGCGAAACTTCCAACGATTTTTCGGAACCGTCGCTTCCCAAGACAAATTTTGCCAAATTTCCCATGCTAGAATCCACCACAATGGCGGTTTCTGAAGATAGCCCGAAATATTTCACAAACACCGTAATCGGGAATTCCTCTCCGCCATATTCCAAAATTCCCCTCTGCACGTATGAATTTCCCCTCAAAGGGAAAACCGGCTGCGCGCACAGAGCCACCGACGCAAAGAAAGCGATGACAAAAAAGGGAATTTTCATTTTTCACCAACTTTAAAATTAAAAACTTCGGTAAAAGCGGAATCGAAATTTTTTGGATTCTCCACAATCTTCAATACCGTTAAGACAGTTTTATCTCCGTTTGAATCGGTGAATTCAATAGATTTTACAGTTTTTCCGTCGCCAGAAGGGACCAATAAAATACTTTTCAACACTTTTTTTGCGAAACCGTCTTTTGGTGTTAAAAATATTTTTCCGCCGCTTTTATAAACTTCGTATGATGAATAATCGCCGACAACCAATTTTGAAATTTCAGATATTATTTTTTTTACGGATTCGCGCGAATGCGCGGAAAGTTTTTTCCAGCCTCCGGAAAGTTTTTCGTACTGCGACAATTCCTTACCGTCGAAAATCAATATTGATTCGTATGGGGAAAATGTCTGCCATCTTATTCTTCCGTTTATATCCGCACAGACTAAAACGTCTCCTTCAATCGTCTCGCTAAGCAATTCGATTGACTTGCTCTGTCTCATAAACACTGCAACCTTTCCGGCTTCCCTGGAAGCTGCGGAAACCAATTCAACCTCTCCGCCGAAACAAATACATCCCGCGGAGAATAAAAAAAACATGCAAACGAAAATCAGCCTCATAAAATCCTAAAAATCGAAGCCCCCCTCATTCCAGTAGAAGCAGGCGAATAAAGCAAATAGCATCCCCTCCCAAATTTATGCCTCGCGGCGAGGATCGACAACGCCGACGCGCTGTAATTGGCTCCACAAAAATCGTCCAACATAAGAGTCTCAAGATTTCCCATCGCCGCAGACATGTTAGATATTAAAGAAGAAGCCTTGCTTGAAAAAGCGCTAGGAGCAATAAGCGCGTCTATTTTTCCGGACGCCGATCCGCATCCGCTTAGAAAATTTTCAATTGCCCCTATTTCTCTAGAATCGTTTTTTTCGCGCCTGGCCAAGTCTATCCCCAAAATTTCCGCAAAAGGCTCGCTCCGGCAGGAAGATTTTTCCCCTACAAAATACGCCGCTCCGAAATCGCGCATCGGATGCCTATTTAGATATTCCGGACGTTTTGAGCGCAAAAACATTTGCGCGTAATCCGAATATTCGTCGCAAGCGCCGACAACTGCAGCGGCTGCTTCCCCGGAATTTATTTCGCACCAAGCCTGCCACAGCGCGCATTCAAAAGAAATCTCCTTCGCGGTGACAGCAGAATTTAATGCTTTAAAGCCGAATCTTAAACTTATTAAAGACGAAACTGCGTTGTGGACAGAGTTTGTGAAAGCCGTCGGCAGGGGCTCGGATTCCCTGTGGGCGATTGTTGACTCCACAAAACGGGCTGTTTCGGAAACCATTCCCAATCCGGTTCCAATGCACACCGCCACATCGCACGCATCGCAACTTACATCAACTCCGTCCAGCGCGGACATTGCAGACTGCAGCCCTATTTGCTGGAGGCGCGCCCACTTGCGTTTTTTTAGCATAGGAATGCCCTTTAATAGTGAGGAAATATCGGCTTTGCCTGAACCCTCCACATTCTGGCATTCCCTGTCAAAAATATCCGAACCTGAAGCCGAAGGCGTCAATGCGCCTCCACCGAACACGAAAAGACGCCTTCTCCCTACAATTTTTCGGCATTCGTCAAGACTCCTTGAGACTATGGCGCAAGAATTGTTTCCGCCGAATCCCAGAGACGTGGTTAAAATTGAATTTAAATTTTTTTGAAAGGTTTTGCGCACAGGCTCCGCACCCAATGCCGAATCGCGCTTTTCAAATCCGGCGCACGCGGGAATTTCGGATTTTTCCAAAGCTTTTACAGCAATTATAGCGTTTAAAATTCCGCTTGCTCCAAGCGTGTGTCCAAATATCCCCTTTATAGACGAAAACGGCGGAATCGCATTCGGAAAAACCTTTTTTAAAGCCGAAATTTCCGCGGAGTCGTTTCCCGCTGTGCCGGTTCCGTGCGACAAATAAAAGGAAATTTCGCCGCAATCGATGCCCGCCTTGCGCAATGTTTTTTGCATGGCATACGCTGCGCCCTCTCCCGACGGAAGCGGAGCCGTGGGGTGGTATGCGTCCGCCGAACAACCCCACCCTGAAATTTCAGCAAGGGGAACCGCGCCAAATTCTTCCGCGCAATGTCTAGGGCACAATATCATTACCCCGGCTGCTTCCCCCAAATTTATTCCGTCCCTGCACGCATCGAAAGGCTTGGACTTGCCTTTTGAAAGCAGCAGTAGAGAACCGAACCCGTTTAGCGTTATCCTGGACAGAGAATCTGCGCCACACACGACAGCCGCATCCAGCCATCCCTGTTCAATCGCATTGCACGCTGCGGCCAAAGCCAGCGAAGAGCTTGAGCAAGCCGTAGAAAACGCCATGCACGGCCCCGCCGCTCCAGTCCGTTTTGCAACAAATTCTGCAAGAGTCGAACATTCGTAAAATGAAAGCGCGCGCAATCCACCGCAATCTTTGCCGAAATTGGAAATTATGGCGTTTTCCGTCTCAAAAATTCCTCCTATGCTCGTTCCAAAGAAAACGCCTGCACGCTTTGACCGGAGCTTTTTTGCGTCGATTTTGGCTAGAGCCTCGTCCAACGCATTCATCAAAATCCCGCCGCATCTGACAGGATTGCTTTTTATATTAAAGCCTTTTGCGGTTCCTACAAGCCTGTCACCGTATCTTGGGCTGTCAAAAAGCGAAAGTTTTTGAAGGGCTTCCGAATCGGCTTCCGCAGCCGCCTTCCATGCCGCTCCGACTCCGCAAGACGCGCAAGTACACACCCCAGTGGAGATTACTGTTGGCGAAAAATTCATTTGCCTTTTGCCAATATGTAGTCCGCCAACGACGATACCGACGCAAAAATACTTTTAGCTTCGTCTTTATCTCCTATCGTAATTCCGTATGAATTTTCAACCATCACTACAAGCTCCAATGCATCTACGGAGTCAAATCCCAATCCATCCTCAGAAAACAAAGGAGTATTGTCTCCGAAAACTTCGGGATCCAAGTCCTGAAGGTTGAGAGTTTTCATTATATTTTTTTTCAAATCCGATATAAGTTCTTCTTTTACCATCTATTAAAGCAAAATATTTGATTGTTTTCAGCGCAGAAACTTAGAATACAGCCCGGAATAGGCAAGACTATTCGCCCCAGAAATCGTAAAAATTAAACCATTGGTACGGATGCCTGGCGAGCACTTCAGAGATATTGTCCATAGATGTTTGGGCTGCCGCGATGCATGCCTTTTCCAGCTCTTGTCCGCGAAGCCGTGGAATCTTCACAGCCTTAAAATGAAAAATTGCATATTTGAATGCTCGCTCACGGATACATGCCACTTGCAGCAAAGGAGCTCCGCTTTTAGCCGCCAGAACATATGCGGCAATTGGAACTTTAGCACGCCCCCCCAGAAAATTGACTTCAGCAAACCTACCGCCCGCATAACGGTCGATGTGCATAGCAGTTATTTCACCGCGCTTTAATGCCGCGTAAGCCGACAATATATCTGCCGGCTCAGAAAAGTCCCCCTTGATTTCCAACTTTTTGGAGGCCCCGCCAACTGCGGCCGCCTTGGAAACCTTTTCGTCTTCCATGTCGGCTCCCATTACATAAACTGGGCGGTTGTATTTCGATAATTGCGCACCCGCAATCTGCCATCCTCCAATGTGCGCAGTGCAAACTATAAGTCCCCTGCCTTCCGAGAGAAGATTCTTTATTTCGGAATCGCAATAGTCGCTGCAAAAAATTTTTCCGCTTCCGGAAAAAAAGGATATTTTGTCCAAAATAGACATTCCGAAAGAAAACACTAATTTATATATTTTAAAGAAAATGCATCCGGTGTTTTTGAACCGCCTTTTTAAATACAAAATCCCTCCCCTGCATGCTTCGCGCCTAAAAACCACAAAAAAAGCCGAAACAAAAACCAGGAGCACGTAAGCCGGAAGAATTCCAACGCGCAATAAAAGGGCAAATGACAGCGTCCCCCAATATCCGCCGTAGGATTTTCCTGTCCAACTTATTTTATTTTTCTTCATTTTCGCGTTGAAAATAAGTTTTCATGAAAGGCGCAAGCAATACGCATGCGGTAAAAATCGAAAGGATGGAAACTGAAGCCGCAACTCCCAAGCTTTTTAAAACGGGATGCTGGGCAAACGCCAAAGTCCCAAAAGCCGCAACTGTGGTCGTGGCTGAAATGGCGACCGCCGCCAACGTTGAAACAGGCGATTTGCCGCTGTCGAAGATAAAAAACACTCCGTAATCCTGGGCGACGCAAACTGCAAATATTACAAATATTACATTTATCAAATTTATAGACGCGCCAGCATACGCCATTATAGCAAAAGACCAGACTAATCCGAAAATAACAGGAGCCAAAACTGCAGCCGCGGCGCGGACGCTTCTTAACATAGCGACTAAATACGCCGAAACAACGGCCAATGCAATTCCACAAAACTTCAACATCCACGCCGATGTCAATTTGCAAATATGCGAACCCATAAAGTCCATATCTATATACAACGCGTTGGGAAAACTTTTTTTAAGAGCCTCGTATAACTTTCCCGCCGCATCAGCATTCGGAAGCTCCACAAGCGTGGAAATCCAGTACTTTCGGCCATGTTCCGCAGTTCTTGAATCTGTCAAGCCGCTAACCAATTCGATTTCTGACAAATCTGGCGGGTCCTTAGACAACGAATCCTCCAAAAGGCTAAATCCGCGTTTAAATGCGCCGAAATTTATTCCCGATTCAAGCGCCGCGGAACGAAAATCCCCTTTGAATGTCTGCATGTTCTTTTGCCAGAATGCATTCCACCTTTTTTTATTTCCTGCAGCGGCGTTTTTATCCGGCAAAATGCCCGATAGCGAATTGAAATTTTTCAACAGCCCGCATTCTGATAAAAACTCCGCCAATTTTATATTTTCGGAACGCGCTTCATCGGGAGTGTCTGCGTAAACAACTATAAACTTTTGGGAGATTGCCCCGCCCCACACTGAACGCACAATCGCATCGTCGCAGGCAGTATCGCTTGAAACACCGTTAAACGACGAAATTCTGCCGTCAAACCCCAATTTTGCAGCAAAAGGAATTGCCAAGGCTGTAAGAGCGGCGGCTAGCAACGCGCATCCGCGCCTATGCGCAACCAGAAAGGGATAAGCCAAGTTTGCCGCGCGCTCAAAAAAACGAAATTTATTTCCGCGCGGCGCTGGAGCGTCCAATACGAAAGCCGGAAGCAAAAAGACGCTTGCCAGAGCCGAAAACACTACTCCCGCAGCGCCGAAAGCCCCGAGCTGCGCAAATTCAGCGCTGCCCGAAAAAAACATAATGACAAACGCAGCCGCCGTTGTCCCGGCAACGATAGCCACGGGTTTGGCGTAATATACTGAGGTTTTGCAAACTAAATTCCTGGTTATTTTATCCGACGCATCCAGTCGGTAAAGAATATGCACGGCATAGTCTATGCTGACGCCTATCGCTATTCCAGCAAAAGCAACCGCAATAGTGGAAACACTATCGAAAAAAAGCGACACCGTTCCAAAAGCTAAAGCCGTCCCAAAGAGCGACGGAACCAGCGCAATAGGCGCAAACCAGCGGCGCCGGAAAGAAGCCAAGCACAATACAACCATAATCGCCAACGTCGCGGCTAAGCACTTTTGAGAGTCTTCGCGCGCTATTGATGCGTTGTCGGACGCCATTCTATATCCACCGCACCAGGATATTTTTGACCCGGGAAATTCTTCCGATACTTCAGATACAATTTTAGAAGTTTCAAAAGTTATCTTCGAGCTTGCGGCGGAATCGGACGACGGAACTTTTCCGCGCGCCAATACCAAAAAGTTTTTTCCATCCGCCGAAACTAATCTTCCTCCGCCTGAATCCGCCGCCCCAAAATCGCCCGCTGCGGATTTTATTCGAGAAAGCACTACCGGCAAAACCCCGGAAACGTCATAGGAAAACGCCTGTCTGTATCCGTAGGAATTTGGGCCGGAAAGCTTGCGCTTGAAGAATTCCATGCGCTCTTTTATCGAATTTTTGGCTATGCTTTTGGAGAGATTCTCTTCAAACTGTTGGTCGAACAAAAAAGAAGAGGCAGATACGAGCGAAATTATTCCTTCGTCTAAGTCTCCTCCTTGGACTGAATAAAAAACGTCCTCAAACATTCCGCAACTTTGCAGCTTTTGAGCAAGGCGTTCTGACGCGTCTTCTGCGGAGCTTCCGCTTACATTGAAATACAGTGTGTCGGAAAGCCTGAAAACTTCCGAAGTTTCAATATGGCTATCGATAATCTCGTCGCTTTCGGGAAGAAGGTCGAATATATTTTCCCTAAAATGAGCCGAAGACACCGCAAAAGCTGAAAACAGCAGGAGAAATACCGCCAAAGACGCCGCCGCAATTCTGTGGCCGCATACAAACCGCATTATTCCGAACATTGCGCTCATTTTTTAATAGAAATTTTCTCCCTCATTTTGGATGTCGTAAATAAGCGGATGAGCAACAACCTAATATTCATAAAAGTGAATTTGGCCGTATCCACTAAAGGCCGGTAATGCGATTTTGACAGGGTTTCTAGGCTGTATATTGCCGGAATTTTTACCTCTGAAAACTTGATATTTGCCCAAGCCGCCTTTACCAAAAGCTCGACTTCAAAGACAAATCCCTCCCTGGGAATGTTTAATTTTTCCAGCTTCGCCAGCGGATAACAGCGATATCCGCATTGCGTGTCTGCTATGCGGACGCCCGTTTCACCCCACATGCAAATATTTGAAAGCTTATTCATAAATTTTCTTGCCGCCGGAACGCCCGGTTCGTCGAAATTCCTTATCCCCAAAATAATATTATTTTCGTTTTCGCTGGCCTTTCTTATAAAATCGCCGATAAACCTAGGAGGATGCTGTCCGTCGGAATCTAAAGTTATAGCGTGGGTAAATCCCAGCTCCGCAGCCAGTTTAAATCCGGATTTCAAAGCTGCTGCCTTGCCCTTATTCTTTTTGTTTCTGAGCAAATATATTCCTGATAAAGATACACTTACAGGAGGATTTGAACCGTCGTCCACAACTATCACTGGAGTTTTTCCGCCTATTTCATCCAGAACTTTACCGAGAGTATCGCTATGGTTATAGCACGGAATTATGACACAAAACTTCATAGATTCCGAGAATTTCCGTTTACACTTGAAAAGACAAGCGTTTTAGTATTTTATTTACAAGATAATTTAATCTAGTAGAATTTATATAATATGGCAATCAATCCAGAATCGCTCGAACGCAGACGGAAAATTTCCGAGTTGTTAAAAGAGAAACTAATAGAATCGCTGGATATATCCTACGAACCGGAGGATATTCACGAGGATATATCATTGATAGGCTCTGGATTGGGGTTGGATTCTCTCGACATACTCGAAATCGTACTGTGCGTGGAAAATAACTTTGGCATAAAAATGCCAGAAGAAAGCGCGCATGTGTTGAGGTCTTTCAATACTTTGGTCGACTTTATAATCGAGGAGCAAGATAAAAAATGCGAAAATTAGCACTAAAAAACTTTTGGGGATCCCCGGTCTGCGGCGAAATTTGCGGGAACGAATACATCAAAGATTTTGGCAATCCTGAAGCCGAATTGCATGCCTTGCGCAATAGTGTGGCGGTATGCGACATGTCTTTTGTAAAAAAATTCGTTCTCGACGAACCAGAGGGACTTGATTTTCTAGATTCGCTCTTGGCTGCAAATATACTTAAGCTTAGATATGGAAGGATGTTGGATACTTTTCTTGCCGACGACGGCGGAAATATTGTCGCAGAAGTATTCGCGGCAAGCATCGACGACAAAATAATCGTAACCGCCGAAACCCTTTCTCCCGATGCTGCCGATGTCATAAAAAGCGGGGCGAACTGCAAGGATATTTCAGACGAATACGTTTTTATTTCCGCAGACGGACCTTCGGCATGGAAAGTCGCAAAGGCAATTTTCGGGGCCGACATATTTAATCTGCCTTATCTTTCCGTTGAGAAGTACCAATTTGACGATAAAGACGTTTTTCTGATGCGCAATGGGAAAACCGGAGAATTTGGCTATCAATTCTTGGCGCCTTTGCCTGTGGCCGAAAAGCTTGCTTCGTCTATAATGGAGGCTGCAAAAAGCGAAGGCGGCGCACCCTGTGGATTCGACGCGCACCAATTCGCAAGGCTGGAAGGAAACTTCTTCAATATATACGCCGAAGGCAATTCAATAAAGAATCCGCTTGAGCTGGGATTGCAATGGATGATGGACTTCAGCAAAGAGTCGTTTTTAGGTTCAGACAAACTATTTGCCGAACGCAAAAATGGCGTGAAAAGAAAAATTACGGCGGTAAAATCGGAAAAACCTTTGGGATGTGGAACAAAAATTTTCGATTCGGCAACCCAAGTCGGCGAAATATGCGTTTCCAAAACATGCGGCAAGAAGCACTTGGAACTTGCATTGTTCGACTCAAAATACGCCCTGCCCGGATTTGAATTTTCAACTTCTCCCGGCGGAGTTTGTGATGTAAAAACAGTTTCAAGGCCGTTTATTTTGGCTCAAAGCTTGATTAGGGGTATGGAGCAGCAATAATGGCAAAGTTCATTACACGCAAGCTTGCGGTGTCGCCCACATTTAGGGAAATCGACATGATGGGCGTGCTTCACAACTGCGTTTATTTTGAGTGGTTTGAACGCGGCAGGCTTCAGATAATGAACGATATAATACAATTTTCCGAAATGCAAAATTTGGGTATAGCAATCCCAGTATTAGAAAACAGCTGCACATATGAAGAAGCAGTCCGCTACGGAGACGAACTTCTTCTAATAACAAAGCACAAAGTTTGCGAGGAATATACGGGAAAGCTAGAATTTACCCATGACCTTATAAATTCTAAAACCCGCCGCCATCATGCGTACGGGAAATGCGTCTGCGGCCTAATGGACATGCGCACGTTTAGGCTTGTTCGCCAGCCCGGCGCGGAAATCTGGGAAAAATACAGAAAAATAATATGATTTCTTTAAAAGGAAAAACCGCAATAGTAACGGGAGCGTCCCGCGGAATAGGCGCGGCAACGGTAAGAAAATTGTCCGATTTGGGCGCAAATGTGTTTTTTACATACAAGTCATCGCCGGACAATGCCGCGGCTTTGTCGAATGAAACGGGAGCTACCCCCATTCTATGCGACCAATCTGACGGCGTTAAAATAGAAAAAACTGTCGATGAAATTTTCGCCCAAACCGGTTCAATCGATATTCTCGTAAACAACGCCGGAATAACTAAGGACGGATTCTTTATGATAATGCCTTGCGACGATTGGAACTGCGTTCTCGAAACCAATCTAAACGGCGCATTTCGCTGGACAAAATGTGTTGCCAGAAAAATGTACGCCCAAAGGCGGGGTGCAATAATTTTTGTATCATCAGTCTCCGGTCTGGTGGGAGTAGCGGGCCAGACAAACTACGCAGCCAGCAAGGGTGCGCTATGCGCATTTTCACGCGCCGCGGCAGCGGAATTAGGAGCCAAGGGCATTCGCGTAAACACCGTATGCCCCGGATTTATTGAAACCGATATGACTTCAAAAATCCCGCGCGATATGGCGCGCGCGCAAAAAGAGCGCATCGTTATGAAACGTTTCGGGAGACCAGACGAAGTCGCAAATGCAATAGCCTTTCTCGCCTCGGACAATGCTTCCTACATAACAGGACAGACGCTGGTTGTTGACGGCGGGCTCACAGGATGCGTTTAAAATATTGGCGGAATTTTATAACCCGCCAGAACATGTGCCGCCGGAATAAGACAGTTTCACTATGCCTGTAAAATTATGCCATTCCTATTCCGAAAAATCTCTTCATTCCGGCAAATAGGCGCTTATTTCCCTCTAGAATTATGCGCTTTTGAGAAATCATCTTAAGGACGTCTCTGCGTTCAGCCATCATGTCGCACCAGCTTTTAGAATCTGTTATTACTGTGAGATCGGCGACGCCGTGAAAATCGCACACTTTGCACTTGCGAGAATCAATGACTATCGCGCGCGAAATATTCTTATCTGTAAATACGAATTTAATAGACGCTTTCTCGGGAGCGCGCGACGGAATAAAATTCCTGCACATCTCATCCAATAAAATGCGCGGGTCATACCTGACGCAATCGGATATTTCTTGCGGGATTTTCTTATTGCGGTGAAGCTGCCAAAATATCTTTGAGTTTGCCGCAAACGCTTCGTCGCTTTCCGTAAGCTGAAGTTCGGCGGTAGAAACTACCTGGGGAGATATGCGCCCCATGGACGCCAACTGCAAGCCAGCTTCTTTGTACGCCTCAAGTATTTTTCGAACTCGAACTGCCCTTTCGCCTAAAATTCCAAAATACGGCGACTCTCCCCTTCGGATATCCGCTATATACTCAAATCCCATAGCGTCCGATATTACACCGTATGTATGGCTCATTGCTTCAAACGATCCTTTTAACCTTCCCGAAGCAACGCTTATCGTGACAAATTTTTTATTCTTAACCTCGAAATTTGTTTCATTTACAACCCGTTCTTTAGCGGAGTCGAAATCGTATCCCCGGATAAACGGGAAACACCTGTCCCAAAAAATTTTCATTTGGGCGCTCATAGCGTAAAAATATACTGGCGATATGCACAATAACGCGTCTGCCGTAGAGAGCCTTTTGCGCAACCCCTCCATGTCGTCTTTTAAAACGCACGTTCCATTGTCGCCGGCAGAGCAAGAAAAACATCCCATGCAAGGCGCAATATCCAAAGACGACAAATCCACATCCCAAACATCCGCGCCTGCCTCACGTGCGCCTTCGATAAAAAGATCTCCCAAGCGCTGGCAGACGCCTGTCTTGCGCGGATTGCCTCTGACAGCCAATATTTTCATCGCTCTACATTTTTTGGAGACGCCAAGACCAAAGAACCTTCCGCTATTCTATTTCTCCCCGAAGATGCCGATACGCAGAAATGGTAAAGGCCGTTAAAGCCCCTAGTCATAGAGGAGAATAGTTCAAGTTTTTCTCCGGCTCTGGCTACTGCCAAATATTTTATATTCGCCGAAGCCAAATAGAATACGTCGCCGTCTGAAAACTCCAGCGTTCCAGATTTATCGGAACGCGCCGCCATAGTCAAACAAAGGCCTGATGTCTGCGCCAAGCTTTCTGTGACCAAGACTCCTGGCATAATCGGATTGCCCGGGAAATGCCCCTTGAAAAACGGCAAATCTTCCGACAAATTCAAAAAAGCGCGGATTTTATTGTGCGAAAATTCCATAACGCCGTCCACAAATAAAAAAGGTTCTCGGTGCGGCAATATAGACTCTATCTGAATTTTCTCCAATATCATTTAAAAATTTGTAGCATTTTTGATTAAAAAAATTCAAGATTTTTCCTGAGACAAATTTCTCTTGATTTCCGACAATCCGCGGAAAGTTTTCTGATATGCAGCAAAAGCCATAGACTGCGAGTCGTCAAAATCGCGCGGATCTAAAATTCCAAATATTTTAAAAACGACAATATTATTCTCAAATGGGCAAAACGAGTTCCCGGATTTTCCATAAATAATTCTGTCGTAGTAGAATCCGGAACACACAATTTTTGCGCCAGTTTCTTTGGAAAGCTTGAATGCGAGTTTTTTATAGTCTCCTAGCCTTCCGGAATAGCTGCGCTTGCCTTCTGGAAAAATTATCAGATTTTTCCCGTCTTCAAGAATTTTTTTAGATTTGGAAAACGCGTCGGATGTGGCAGCTATGCCGGATTCGGATACAGGTATAAAATCGAAGATTTTTACAAGCAACGCTATCGAATGCCTCACATATTTAGATTTTAACACAATTCCAGCCCTCGGCACCATAGACAACATAAAAAGAGGGTCTAGCCAAGACACATGGTTTGCTATATAAATGCTTCCCGTGGCAGCATTTGAAAAATCCGGTTTATCCGCATAAAATTCATATATTTTCATTTTTGGGATAAACTTCAGGAAAAACACCCTAAGCGTAAACCGCAAAAGATTCGATATTACTGAAAATCTCAATCTTTTAAAAGGCCATAGAATAATGAACAAGAAAATCGCCGACGCGGAAAACAAAATATCCATAAATGCGCATACCGCGTATATGAACAACATCTTTGGTTTTGACGCGACATCTGGATTTTTTTGTTTTTTTGGCAGATTCCCTGGCATTTTTGTAAAATAGAAAAAACAATCGCAAATGGTTTTCAATAAATAATTGTATTTATTGCGCACAATATTTTTCCAAAAGCTTGTTAACAGCCGCCAGAACAACTATTAAAACCGCAAAAGCCCAATATTTACCCGCGCCCTCAGCCACTATATTTGCGCCCAAGTAGTTCATGGCTAAAGCGATAGCTCCCTGTACGCAAATATTGGAAAGAGTATAGGTCTTAAAGCCCGTATGGACGCTTCCGAGTATGATGTTCTGTGTCCAATACGGTATGCCGGGAACAGCCCGAACATAGAAATTCAACCTGTAAAGCCTCTTTTTTGAATCTAATTTAACCTTGCTTCTGAATTTTTCTGCCGTCGCTCTATCCAATACGTAGCGGCCCAACATGTAGCCAATACTTCCGCTTGCCAGAAGTCCGCCCAAAGACAAAACCCAACCTCCAAACACGCCGAAAGCCATGCCGCCGTATAGGTATGCAAAAGAGAGCGGCAATCCAAATGCGCATCCAATTCCCATAACGGCTAGAAAAACCCATGGATTCCCCGTTTCTTTGACCAATTCTTCCAAACGGCAAAAAAAGTCGTTCCACCCAAAAAGATACTGGAAAGCGGCTATTAGAACTGCAGCTAATGCAAATACAAAAATAAAACGTTTCATAACGCGCAATCGGCAATGGTCGAAGAATTTATCGCTACTAGGCGAACCCTTATTTTAGATTTATCAAGGGCAAAAAGTCTTGCCGCGCAATCCGCATACATCGACATTTGATGCGAATAAATAGACGCCAATTCGGCCGCGTCCCTGCACAAGGCGTCGGTTTTGTAGTCGACTACCTCCAACCTCTCTATGCAGCCGCTTTCATCTTTGAAAAAATTAAGCCTGTCAAAAACGCCGCTTATCAGGCGTCCGCCGCCAAAGGCTGAAAAAGGAAACTCGTTTTTAAACTCCGTGGGAGCCGTAAACAAAGCCAATATTTCAGGATTATCAAGACAGTTTCCAACTATGCGTTTAGCCTCCGACAACATTTGCGATTGCGCATAGGTTCCTCCGGCAAAACTAGCCAAATCTCCAATGGGATCAGGCGACGAAAAGCTCTGAAAAATCGCATGGACCAACGATCCGAATGCTCTGCCGGACAAATTTGCCCCCGGCAAATATCGGAACTTCTCCGAAGATCCCGAAACTCCCTCCGATGGGACTTCCGCAGGATTGTGCAAATGTGACAATTTAGGCGCCTGCAAATATCCGATTTCCCTTTTTGGGAAAATGCGCCGATTTTCCGAAATTCCCAAATACCAGCCCGAATCGCCAAACATAACTTTGCATTCGCACCCCGCAAACGCGCAGCTTTTAGCCGGGCCAGCAAGTTCCGCCAACAGCCTTTCAAAACTGAATTTTGAATTGGATTTTTTAAACGCGTCCAAAGGCTTTCCGATAAAATATAACCCTTTTTTCGCGCGCGTTGCCCCGACATAAAACCTGCATATCGATTCAAGGGCAAGCTTCTGCGCCCATTGCCCGTAAGCCGCCTCAAGTATTTCGCTAAATCCGCATGCCTCGCGCGAAGGGAGATTTACAACGGTTTCCCTGCCGCCAACCGATATCTTTTGCAGGCGCAACGACGAATTTTTCGACTCGGAATTTCCCAACTCTGGAAGTATCACAAAATCAAAATCCAATCCTTTGGACTTATGGACAGTCATAACTTGAACGCTGCTTTGTTTTGAAGTTTCGCGCACTTTGTATTTTCTTGCAAACTCGAGAAAATCGTCGATATCTGGAGAAAATTCGGCGTCAAACTCGCAAGCAGCGTCTATGAGATTCTTAAACCTGGCGAGCGAGAAATTTCCCCTTATATCTCCTTCGGCTTTTAGCGACATAAATTTCCTTGATAAAAATTTCTCGAAACCGCAGCTTGAAATTTCCGACAGAATACTCTCCCTCCAATCCGGCTGCCTTGTGAACCTTTCCAGCGGCGTCATTCGCGCATAAGCCAGAGAGATAGTATCGCCGGGGTGCGCTGCGGATTTCAAGAGTGAAAGCACCGCAGGAACCACCATATTGTCGTCAGAAATTGAGCAGTCCAACTCTCCGGCAACCGGAAGCGGAAATCCGTCCTTCTTGGCTCTTGCGCGCAATCCGTCTATTATGTTTTCAACTTGCTTGTTTTTATAAACGAGAACGGCGCATTCAAGACCTCGCTTCGAAGGGTCTATCTCTTTTAAAATCCCATATACAGCGTCTATTTTAGACTCTACATCGGAAACTTCTAAATACGCAGCGCATCCGTCCGTTCCGCAATCTGCGTGGGAAGTATGTTCGCACCACATCTTTCCCCATGCCTCCGCGGCTGCATCTCCGAATGGGCGTATTGAAGACGGCGAAAATATTGCGTTTATAGCCGATATTACAGGCAACGACGACCTCCGAGACTCGTTCAGAGCCTTCGCATCGCGGATAGTATTCGGATAGCTCTTAAATATTTCGTCGAAAAGTTCTGGATCCCCGCCGCGCCAACCGTATATGGACTGTTTCATGTCTCCAACATAATACGCAGTTCGTTCTCCGGAGTCATCCGACAACACTTCCGATATGAGATTTTCAAGAACTTTCCACTGGATTCTGGAAGTATCCTGGAACTCGTCCAAAAGCCAATGTTTATATTTTGCGTCCAGCCGATATTCGATCAAGGAACGCTCAAATGCGAACTCAGAATCAGAAAGTATCACGGGCAAGTCGTCGAATGAAATATTTCCGCGCTCGATAATTTCCCTGGAATAAACTTTGTCGTAGGATGCGACAATCGAGCCGACTGCCTTTGCCGTATTGCACATCATTCTAAACGTTCCGCCCATCAGAATATCCAGCAATTCATCAACAACCTTTAGCTGTCCTAAAGATAACTCTACTAATCCGGCGTTTTCTGCATTGGCGCCCGTTTCTCCGCAAAACCGCCTGCGTGCATATTCCTTAAGCCATAGGGTGCCTTTTGTCCCGACTTTGTATATACTCCCCAAAGTGGAATTCTTAAAGAATGTCTTTATATGCCCTATGGGCTTGCAATTTGAGTCGTCAAACCCCATAAGCTCGGCAAGCAAAATCTTATAACGCTCCGAATTCCACTGCCCTTTGTATCCGGCCGTGCTTTCAAAGAGTTCAAAATTTCCCCACTCGGACAAATTTGGGAAAGACCGATAAAAATTTTGCGACTTTTCTATAAAAGACAATATGCTTTTAGATACGTCTTTCTCCAATTTTCCGCCATTTGCGGCTTCCACGGCAGTGGAAAAGCTGTCAAAAAGCGCCTTATCAGATGCGAACGCCGACAATACAAGCTTTAGCACTTTGCGCTTTGCCCGCGCCTCTTGGAATTCGTCCATAATGCGCGCCTCGCCAAACATTCCAAGTTCCGCGGCAAATGCCGAGGCGAAACGCATTTCAAAAGAATCTATTGTCAAAAGGCTCAATTTTGGCAAGGCCGCCACTATTTTCTTCAACAGTTCAAAGAACTCTTTGGGCGAAACTTTTTCGCCGGACAACTCCGATATTTCTTGGGCAAGATAATCTGCGTAGCGCCGGTTTAAGACGGCCGATGCCAATTTTGTCAGAATTTTATCCAAAAACTCGCCTGCCGCCATTCTAGTAAACGTAAGCGCGCAAATATCCTCGGGAGGGCAACGCCTAGAAAGAGCTATGAACCTGTTTGTCAAGGCGTAGGTTTTCCCCGCTCCGGCCGACGCCACTGTGCGTTCGTTCGAAAATATGGCGGCTTTATTTTTCATTTTCAAATTCCAAAAAATCTTTCAAAGAATCCTGGGCAAAAGCGAACAAGTCCTTGTAATTGTCAAAATAAGGAGGTTTTTGCGCAGGCTCGAATTTTCCGCTGGAGATTTTTTCAGCCACTGAATTTGCGCATGCTAATGCTGAATCCATCGTTTCATTGTCAATATCCCATTCGGATAGCTGCGTTTTTTCAGGATTTCCGGATATTATAAAATGCGCGCACGATATTTTCCGATCCGGATAAATCAATTTAAGCGCTGACTTGTAAAGCGGAAGCTGCAAATCTATCCAGTCCGTGTTTTTTTCGCCATTTGCGCCCCTGGACTTTCTCCTGTGTGAGTTTTCAGCGGCGGAAGCCGACGAAGTTTCAACTGGACTGTCTTTTGTCTTATAGTCGATTATAAGCAAATCTCCGTTATCATTCGCGTCTATTCTGTCTATGCGCATGCTTACCCTGAAATTCCCGATTTGCAAGTTGTCCAAATACTTTTCAGTTGCTACAGTAGCATATCCGTCGCGGCGCAAGCCCGCCTGTATGGGCGCGGCAGCAGCAAGAGACTCCCTAACCGACCTGAGCTGGAATAAAAGAGCAGCAGAAACGTCGCGCCCGTATAATAAATCTTGCTGCAAATCGAAAGCTTTCAGCAACGAATTTAAAATCTCTGTTTCGTCTTTTGAATTAGCGACATCCCAAGACATGAACCTCTCCATTGCAGCGTGGACCAGCGTTCCCAATTTGTCCCGACCAAGTTCCGACGCAAAAGGATCAAATCCCTTTAAACGCAGCACATAATCCAAATAGAATCTAAACGGACACGCCAAATAGCTTTTGAATGCAGATACCGACAGCTTTTCCGGAAGCCCCGCGCGCGGGACTTTTAAATTCCACGACTTTTCAAACGGAGAATTTTCTTCGCGGCTTTCCGGGAGAGAAAAAAGAGTTTCAACCCTCGATGCAAGCTCCGAATCCGGGCATTGCAAAAGCAGCCTTGATGCTTGGGCTGGCTCTTTAAGCCTGCGGCGCGGAACAACTACCGATAGCATTCCGCATTCTGCGCGCGATTTCGCAATGACGTATAGCATCCACGCGTCGCGGCAATGGCGCATTTTTGAATCCCTAATATTTAATCTCTGCTTGATAGAATCCGGAATGAAAAAATTGTCTGAAACCTTTTGCGGAACTATTCCGTCGTTCATATCGGCGAGAATTATATGCGCCTGTGGAGCCCAGAAAATTTCCATCCAGTCCAAAAGAGCCACGCTGCGAGACGACTTCGCGGGGGGAATTTTTATTTTTTCCGCAGCTTCTATTATAATTTCAACCGCTTCAGAAACCGAAAAATCCCTGAAGCTTCCATTCAGCGCCGCGATATCCTCAAGACAATCCTGCAAGAAATCCGCAGCCCTGTTCGCTACCTCTGCCGGATCTTCAAATTCTCCGCCCAATTTTATATCGGCAAACAGCCGGTTAAAAAGAATCGACAACCCCTCAGCAGGATTTTCCGCTGATAATACATCGTCTAGAAAGCCTTTCAATATTCTCAAAACTTCGGCGGCCAATGCGTATTTTCCGTTTCTTGACGCAAGGGCCAAAGCGGATTTTGAAGAGTCGAAAGCCGTATCGTCAAACAAGCTGTCCACAGCGGCTAGTATATCGCTTATTCCGCAGTTTGCGCGCGCTGACAAATATTCTCCCATGCACGGATTACGCAGCAGAACCGCCAAAGTTCTATACGAATCGTCTTGAAGAAAATTAGATAAGTTTTTTAAAAGCAAAATCTGCGGGATTGATGACAGCGGAATGCCCTCTGGTATATAAGCGTCTATTCCGCGTTCAGCGAGGGCGTTTATAAGCGACTTTGAGGAATCCGGCTCTCCGCATGCGACAGCAACTGCCCGGCTGGCGTCGCATCCGTACTTGGAGACGCTTTCAGCTATTGCTCCAGACTGCTCGCGTAAGTTGGCGACAACCGTAATGCATGAAGCCGATACTGGCAAATTGCGCGAACTCCAAGCATCATTTCCGCTGGATATTGGGCGACCCCAGGAATCGAAACATTTCCAATCGCCTTCCGAAGCGAAAGATATTACTCCAATACTTTTGCCCGCCATGCTCTCCAATATTTTTATAAAAGCCGGAGACGGATCGGCAAGCCCTACAAGAAATATTTTTTCCACTTCCGGAAATGAATAGGGCGCCAAATTTTCAGCTTCCATAGGCGCGTTCTCTTGGGGTATTTTCCCGATGGATGCAAGGTTTCCAAGATATTGGCTCTCCAGGAAGGCAAGATCTTCCCAACGTTTTGAATCTTCTCCGGAACACAATATGCGCGAAACATCCCCTATTGAAAGAGACGATTCAGAAAGAGTTCTTCGAAGGCATAGAAGTCTCTTTACCAGAGCAGGATAGTCGCTCCTTGATGGATTTCCGCGCGGGAAAAGGGCATCCAGCCGTCGTGTTTTCAAGGAATCGAAGCTCTTGAACCATGCGTTGTAAGACTCGAACACATTGGCGAACGAAACCTTCCTTACAATTTCTCCTATAAGAGTCTCCTGGGTAAATATCCGTATCCCACCTACTGCGGAATTGCCTGACTGCATCAAATAAGAATTTATGCTTCTATGCAAAGCTCTAGCTGCCGAACGCGTAGGGACAATAATAAGAGCCTTAGACAAATCAGACAATTGATAAAATTCCGAAAGAATTTCCATAATCCGCCTTGCAGCTGCAAATGCGATATCCGACGACGGCGAAATAAACTCTTTGAAATCCGGAATTTTCATATATGGGAAAATCTGTTTTAATTAAAAGGCAGACTACCTAGAAAGTCAAATAGAGAGAAAATAAAAAAACAATTGACTATTGTGAAAAAAAATAGAGAGTAAAAAACTTTAAAACTAAGCCGAAATAGCTCAGTTGGTAGAGCAACGCTTTCGTAAAGCGTGGGTCGTCGGTTCAAGTCCGACTTTCGGCTCTGCCTTTAAGACCTTGCAAGTAAGCCACTTGCGAGGTTTTTTTACGCCCAAAATGCGCTATTTAGAAATATTATAAAATATCAGGAATTTGCCTGTTTTGCCCTGTTTTTCCGCAAAAAACTGCTAACTTTTTGCTAACCTTTTTTTGCCAAAACTGCCAATAAAGCCTTTAATAAAAAGAGCTGTGTCAGCATACAATAAACTCCCCAAAACATCTTCCCAAGCATTGCAAAGTATTAAAGTTAGCATAAAGTTAGCAACTTTGAAATACAACTATATGTATATAATATACTTGCAAAATATTTTCGCTCTAAAATATCCATTTTAGGACTCAATCCCGCCTAAATCAGCAATTATCTGCGCAAAAAAAAGAGCCAAAGTTTTACGACTTGGCTCTCAATCGCATCAAATTGCAATCGGTTTACCTTATCCCTAAGAGCTTTTCAACCTCTGTCGGTTTCCTGTCTCCAGTGTATTCAATGCCGAGTCTTTTGCGGTCGGTCGGGGTAAGTCCTAACTTGCTTGCCGAGCTCATAATGTCCTTTTTGGCAAGCTGTCTGTTATTGTATAGATTGTAGTATTCGGTCGGCGTCAATGAATCCGACTGCAATTTCTCATTGAACTTCGCGTAATCTATACAAGCTTGCGAGAATATGCTTAATACCGCAAAATCAAGCTTTAACTTGATATTCTCATTAAGGTTTAACTCCTTCAACACTGCTCTAAAAATCGCCTTAGCGTCTTTAGATATGCCTAACATATACTTTTCTTCAATGTTTTCTGCCATAATAGCCTTTCTTTTCTGAATTTTACCCTCCCCTTGCGAAAATCTCCAAAATATTCTCATCGACTCCCCCAAGCGAGGTATTTTCTCTATCACAATTTAATTTTTTGCTATCCCCATAAACAGACTTCCGTCTATTTGTCTCTTTGTCTATTTGTCTCTTTTGTCTATTTTGCCCAGTCTCAAACCATTCAGGAAATAGACAAATAGACAAAATAGCATAATAGATATATTCCCTAATTAAATTCCCCTTTATACATTATTATATATCCTTTGCCTTTTTCTACCTTTTCAACGCTAAACAAATCAGGATAGTGCGAACTGATTAAGTTCAGCTCATCCAGTTCAATTCTTTTATTCCTTTTAAGCTCCGATACCGTAAGCACATCGACTCCCCTTTCTTTAAAGAAGTCTTCAGTAGTAGCCTTGATTTTTTCCACTCGTTCAGCATATCCTGAACTATAAAGCTCAAGAATCTTTGCATTTGAATAGCGGATAATGTCGCAAGCATTTTTTGCCGTCTGCTCATTGACTCTTTTTACTCCGTCGCATATCGCAAAGTTTAAAGCTACTCTACAAGCCTTTTCCCTGCTCTTACCGAGTAAGGCTTCAAATCCCCCCAAGTCTCCTTTTAAAGCCCTTACTATTTCATTATGGAAAAGCCTGAATACCTCCTTCGCTTCATCGTCGGCGCATATTTCGATAAAAGACTTGTTCCTTCGAGTTTCAAGCAACCTACCAATAGTACAATTCCACTTTTCCAGTATTTGCGGATTCTCCTTCGGTACGTTCCCTTTATCCTCCTGCATCTGCACATCAACCCCAAACATTATTAAGCGTCCGACAAAACCACTATCCTTTAAGCTTTCTTTTGAGACAATAGTTTGCCGTATTTTATAAGGTTGCGTCAGCCATAACGAACTTAAACAAGGCTTTTGAATATAAAAGTCTCCGCTATGAACCCTTCCGCCCGAATACGACTCTATACTCCAAGCTCTATTATAAAAATCGGCGTCTGTTATATTGTTCTTATTATACTTGCCTGTTATAATATCCAATATTCCCCCCGCTTCTGCGTCTAATGAAAATAAAGGTGCGTCCACCTCACCCATTCTTTTGGCAAGGGCTTCTGAAGTACAATTACTGAAAATAAACATCGGGCTTATTGCATCAGGATTAGTCTTCCGTTCTTCCCTATACTGCTTTATCCACCTTCCCTGTTCATCTTCCAAAAACTCCGATAAAGGTTTTAAAGCAATACTTTTACCCTGCGAACTCCCTCCGCTTCCGAGCAAATAAAGGTTTGCTGTTTGCGTTTGTCTGTCAACTGCTCCTACAAGCTTGTAATAGTATCCTGCAATACCTGCTATAATACCAAGCGAACAGAAAGAAAGCATCTCATAGGGTGCGTGTATTGTTTCCTCCAAGTGCTTAGATAGCTCTTTTATTGTATTAGGGAAAGCATCTGTAGGGAAATCAACTTCAGTATATTTGCTTAGCCTATCATCAATTAACATCTTTTGGGGCTTATAATCAACTGCGCCCATATAATTTTCATTTTCTCCTAATTCCATTCCATACCCTTTCTTTTGTTATTCTCAATTTTTAAAATCGTACCATAAAAAATATTGTCGTATGGGCGTATTCGCTCCCATTCGTCAACCGATATATCCAGTAGTTCACATAAATCTTTTTTGCCCTTAGGATATTTGAAATATTGAACACTCCGAGCATATGGGAATAAAGCGTCCGCCCAATTCTCAAGACCTTTCTTCCCTGCTTTATCGTTATCTGCGAAAATCAAAACATACCTATTCTTAAACTTCGCTAAATATTCTTTTCCGATATGTTGACTTGCTCCAAGCATCGCAAGCGGTGCTACTATGTCTTCACAATCGAAACAATACGCAAAGTGCCATAAGCAAAGAAAATCAGTACTTCCTTCAGCTATGCAAAGCAAAGGTTTATCCCCTACGCTCTCAAGCCCTATGGGGTAAGACGCATCACTATTCTTTAACGTCAACGCCTTCGGGCTATTAAGAGTTTGCCAAGGCTCACCGTTCAACCTCCTTGCCTGTCCTGAATTTCCGCTACTATCAAAAATGAACCAAGCATCTTCATTCAGATAAGAGCCAAAGCCAAAGCATTTATTTTCATAGGCAAGCTTCAGCGCATCTACATTAAACCCCCTTTGATTGCAAAGAATTTGCGCCTTCTCAACGCTCCAATGCATAGGCGGTATGAAAGGCTTTCCCTTGGGCTTTAAATCCTCTTTCCGAGCGAAAGCATACTTTGTACGCTCCAATGATTTAAAAGGCTTGTAAGGGCTATTTTTCAAGCCCTCAATGTCCGCTAATCCTCTTATAGCATCACCAATACTGCAACCCTTATAAAGCTTGTAAAAAGTTATTACGTCGCCTTTGTCTCCTGTCGCAAAATCGTTAAAAAATTTTCCGTCTTTGCTAATTGAAAAGCTTGGGTGTTTATCTACTCTAAGTGGGCTGTTGTATAAGCCATTCTTGCCGTTCAACCTTATTCCCAGCTTTTCGCATAGACTAAAAATATTTAGCCTTTGTTTTAATTCTTCTGTATTAAATTTCATCTTTTCAAAAATTTCTTTTTTGTTTTGAAAAAACCGCTTGCAAACCTCAAAGTTTAGCCGATACTGAAGACAGAAATTTTAAATATTTCACTTCTCTAAATTCCTTGTTTCAGTCCGCTTTGCTAATCCTTTGCAAGCGGATTTTTTTTGCCTATAAAACTAATATCCTTTCCCCTTAGTTATTACTAAATGCGCTCCCAATAGTCCTACTTGCGATATATTCGTTTATAGCCTGCTTGCTAATCCGAATCATTCGCGCCGAATGTCTTATATACTTCAACCGTCCTCTCTCCAATAAGAGCCTTACGAACCTTTCAGACGTTCCCAAAAGTTTCGCGGTCTGCTTAATGTCAAGCATATCAGTGTTTGTATTTTCGTATGAATATTTTTTGCTCATTACTATTACCTTTCGTTAATTTTCTTCAGTTTTGTACTTGTCAGCAAAGAAAGCCTTGTTCCTAAATCCTTGCTCAAGTTTTCGCTTCATCTTATCGCACAAAATAACATAGAGCAAAAGTCTAAACTTGCTCGAAACTTGATAATTCTTTTAACAAAAAAAAGTGCCAAATTTGGCACTTTATTTTAACCCTGAAATTTGGGATTTTATTATATATTCTTCTTAGGTCTTCCTGTCTTTGTTCTGCCTATATCTATATGCATTGCCCTACATATTTGGCGTATTCTTTCTTCGCTTATTTCATATTTTTTATCTTTTAAATGTTTGTAGATTTCTGCGATTTTAAAAAGGATAGGTTTTTGAAATCCGCTTCCTTGAAAAGTTTCTTTTCCATAATCATCAGGAAATGCCATTTGATAAATTATCCATTCTATACAATTAGAATAATACTCTTCTTTCCAACACTTTCTCAATTTCTTAAAATAGGCTATACTCTTCTTTTGGTCGTTATCAGATAGAGCATCGAATATTTGCTTTAGCGCATATCCTTCATCAAGCCCTATAGAAAATGCCGAGCATTCTCCCTTAGCTAACGAATTTGATATGCGTTCCATATTCTTCAATGCTTCAATTTCTAATTCAATATAATCACTTTTCTTAATCTCTTCTTTTTCAAGTTTTGTCAGTGTATAATAAAATGGGTAAACCCTCTTCTCAATATATTCATCAATACTCTTCCAACCGTTTTTCTTAGCTAATTGAGATACTTCTAAATATGCCCAGTCATAAAGACTTTGTATTTTTTCATACCCTTGAAGTGTTTTAAAATAAGCTGTAAGGGCTTTTTCTTTATCCTTTGGAAATTTCTCTATCTGTTTTTTTATATCTTTTTTTATTATAGGTGAACATACTACAATAAATTCTCTACAAGTAGCAATCAGGTCATCTGATATATCTATTATTATATTATTTTCATAACTATCACTACTTATATTCTCCAAATTTTTACAAGTGCAAATAAGTCTATATTTTACCCCATTTTTCGTTTCAAAGTTATTCATTCTCTAAACTCCTTCTTCTAATATTACGCTGTTCTTATGTTAAAAATATCTCCTGCCGATATTGTACTGCTCCCTTGATTCGGCTTTATCTGAAAGTATTTTTCCGCTTCCTTTGGTCTCACTAATTCAAGATAGTGCTTCTTGAGGATAGCAACACTATGCCCCATTTGCTCGGCGGTCTCATTGGCGTTCTTTGTCAATGCCAAATAGTAAGACGCTCCACTATGCCGCATTCCGTTTTCAATCCATTTTACATTATTAGCTTTCCGCCAATCTTCAAAACGTCTCCTAAAATTCTTGCCTATCACAAACCCGCCTTTCAGCTTCAAGCCTATACAAGTTGAAAGCCATAATGCTAAGTTGTCAGATATTTTTACTATGCGCCTTTGTGAAGTCTTTGTAATGTTTGCATCAAGTCTTATTATTCTATCATCTAACACTATTTCTTCCCAAGTTAAGCGGTGTATTTCAGCCGTCCTCAATCCTGCAAATAAACCTATTGCTAAAAATGCCCTTATGTCGCTTTCTGCTTGCGATACATTCAACATATATCTTGCTTCATCTACCGTATAAATTTCGGGCGTATCCGTATTCTTAACATTAAATGAATCAACCTTTGAAATAGGATTCTCCGCTCCGTCGATATACCCATTTTTTAAGCAATAACTAAAAAATGAAGATACCGCCAACCTATACGTCTTCTTGGTATTAGTACTTACCGCTTCCCTGCTTTCCTTGCGAATATGTTTTCCGTCGTCATTTTCCACATATTCAAGTTTCTTCAAACCGTCGAGCCACTTTTCAACTTCCTTTGTTGTGATAGTAGCAACAATTTTTGAAGCTTTGAAATCCTCTGTAAAACGTTTAAGCCTACTCTTTTGGTCTTCAAGACGCCTTTGAGATACTCTGTTCTCTGCCCAATCCAAATATTTACCGACTGCATCCTCTAATGTAGTTGAAGTCTTCTTGGCTTCATTCCATTTCTTAAAATGCTTAACCGCTCCAAGCAAAGACGTGTTGTAATCTTTCAATAACTCCACTGCTTCAGCATAAATTTTTATAGCATCTAAAAAATCAACGTTAAAGGGCTTTAAAAGACGTTTTGCTTCAAGTAGCTTCCTATTATCGTCTACGCTTAGATTATTCGCTTCTGCGCCCAAATTCCTAAGTTTTAAGTCCATTCTGCCGTAAAACTCATATGCGTCTTGCTTCGTTTTGAAGAGTTTCCGCTTTCTTTTGTCCGAATCAGGGTCTAAAAAATGTACCTGCCACTTGTACGCCTTATGCTTTGCATTTTTACAAGAATATTCTGTCGGCTTGGATAAGAGTTTTTTTTCAGATATTGCATTCATTTGTTTAAACAAAGTGCCTTCTTTTTCCACTGTTTGCAATAAAAAACTGCTAACTTTTTGCTAACCGAAACAAAACCCCTTTTATTTTAAGCGTGAACTACGTCTTCGTAAAGCGTGGGTCGTCGGTTCAAGTCCGACTTTCGGCTCGGCCTTTATAAGCCTGCAAATAAGCAACTTGCAGGCTTTATTTACAATTGTATTGTTCTGTACATATTTGCGCGGCATATAAAGCTTAGACGTTCTACGTCAGAAGTTGTTGAATAGGGGAAAGAAGAAGGCAAAGAAGTAAGAAATATTGCAATTCCCAACGTTGCGTTCTGTTTGGGGTCAACACCAAAGAGAGTGGATTTTAATGAAAGACGCCGCATAGAACCAAGAC
>OJMH01000551.1_pt1 | contig 47642 bp, 39 predicted proteins | sample 1597111 | NCBI WGS metagenome assembly OJMH01 (sample SAMEA2452115, study PRJEB22498) | human gut metagenome | reverse complement strand
TGATGCTGGTTTGCGCCAGACTGCGGTATGTGTCGGGAAAGGAGTGGGGAACAAAACGGTATCTTTGCATGAAATACATGACCGGCAGCAATTGCGAAAGCGAAATTGCATGAGGTAGCATATCCCGCCGCTGCTGTCAAGGGTCTGCGTGACCACAACCGGTCACTCCGATGAATGCCGCTGACGCGGCACCCTTGACAGCGCCGCCGGAATACGCTACAGGGCAAATAAGCGGGGCTTGGCAGCCCCCTCGCCGGACCTCCCGGCGCAAAACTTCATTTTCCCAGATACAATTTTGCGAAAAACTATTGACAGGACCGTGCGAGGAGAAGCTCAAGGTGCTGATCGAGGAGATGAAGAAGGAGATTGCGGAAATTAAGGCGGGCGAGAAAGCGACAAATAAGGGCTGACCGAGGTCAGCCCTTAAATTTTGCTTCGCAGTAGGCAAAGAAAAAGCGATCGAAACAACTGCGGGTTGTATATTGCGCCTGAAAATAAACATTGCGGTTCTTGATATCAATGGTGAAGCATGGTATAATGTAACCAAGATAAGCGCTTATCAATCTAAATGAAAGTGGGAACACAATATGCAAATAAATTTGAAAGACAAACTGCGTTCATTGCGCTTACAGAAAAATATCACACAAGAAGCACTTGCCAATCATCTCGGCATTACACCGCAATCGGTCGGAAAATAGGAGCGCGGCGAAGGCTTTCCCGACATTACGCTCTTGCCGCGCATTGCATTTTATTTTGACATAACGGTGGATGAGCTTTTGTGCGTGGATCAGGTAAGAGTAGAAGAAGCAATTGCTGAATATGAACGGCAAGCCGCCATTTATCAAAATAACGGTGAGAACGAAAAGAACCTTGAATTATGGGAACAGGCGTATGCGGAATTTCCGAACGATTGCCGCGTGATCGAAGGATTGATGTTTGCGATAAACAGAGAGGCGATCTATCCGTGTCCAAAGGACAAGGCAGAACGTATTATTTCACTCGGAGAGAAGCTTTTACAGAAAACCACGGATGCAAGGCAAAGAGAAAACGCACTTCAGTGCCTTTGTTACACTTATGATGGCATTGACAAGGAAAAAGCTCTTTATTATGCAGATATGTGCGGCGGTTTTAATGTGACAAGGGAGGAACTCCGGACGACTATTTTAGACGGCGAAGATGGGGTCAAGGCGTGCCAAAGCTATATAGACTCTCTTATCCACACAGCAGCAATGACTGCTTTGAGCATGACATCAAAAATTTCTTTTTCACATAAGGAAAAAATCGAGGCATTTCGGTTTGCGATTGACATTATGGAGCGTTTGTATGCAGACGGAAACGTGGGATTTTATGCGTTTGACCTGTCGCATTTTTACTCTATGATAGCTTTTGAGTACGCACAAATGCACGATTTGCAAAAAACGCTTGACGCTTTGGCAGAGAGTTGTCGCTATGCGGTTATTGAAGCTAATCTGAAGGATATGGATTATACAGCACCTATGGTGAATAGATTAAAGTACAAAAAAGCAAATACGGCCAAGAATTATAAGGGGAACGCCTGCAATCTCAAATTAAAAGCATTTGAGAACAGAGAATTTGATTTTGTCAGAGAGGAAGATGCGTTTAAGAAACTCATTGTAATGCTGGAACAAAACGCAGAGTAAAAATTGCGCCGCGGTAGTCAAAGAAAAAGCCTTCTGAAAAAAAGAAAGCGGCTTGTGCTGTAACTATGGCAAAAGCCGCGTTTCTGCCGTCAGGGGATTTTTCCGAAGTGGTGGATAAAAGCCGATTATAAGCAAAAATCAGCCGAAAGTGGGGCGAAAAACCTCATTTTCGGCTGATTTTTGGTCGGAGTGGCCGGATTCGAACCGACGGCATCGAAGTCCCAAACGCTAAAAACCTGATTTTTTACGTGATTTTACGGGCTTTTCGGGGCTTTTGCGTCCGGATTGACTGCTTTCGTGTGCTCTTCGCGGCATGTAATCCGGGTAGTCCGAAGCCGTAAGTGGTCAAAGGTGTGGTCAGTGGCGTGATCCGCGTCAACTTAACCTTGCCCCGCGCAAGCCGCAAGCCACGCACGGGATTTTTTCTTCTGCCGTTATGGTAGCATAAAAACAGCGGAAAGTCAAGTCCTTTCATGGTGCAGCGAATGAGGCGCAGTAGGCAAAGAGAACGGTTTTGCCCAAATCGGAGTCTCCACAGGAGTGGTGTGGCAAAGAGACTTTTCCCAAAAATCCTTTCTCAGCAGGCTTTTGACTTGAAAAAATCAATTATTTATCGCAACTCTATTGATGTTTCGTCGGAATTGGTGTATAATATATCCGACGAGGTGATAACATGAAACGAACCATTTCTATAAGCCAAATTGAAGATAGAATCCGGAACTCGCCCAAAGGTACAATTTTTGTAACCTCTGATTTTAAGGATTTAGCATCATCGGATGCTGCAAACAAAGCACTGCTTCGCCTTGAAAAAGCAGGACTTATTCGCAGAATCCTTTTCGGTGTTTATGAATATCCCGAATATAATAAATTTTTAGGCGAATATGTGGAGCCTTCGCCTGATATGGTGGCACACGCATTGGCAAGAAAATTCGGATGGACAATCGTACCATGCGGCGATACCGCATTGAATATGCTCGGTCTTTCTACGCAAGTGCCTGCGGTGTGGCTCTATGTCAGTGATGGAACATACAAAGAGTACACCTACGGAAATACGGTTATCAGATTTAAGCGTACTACCAACAAAGAGATTTCAAAGATTTCATATAAGACGGCACTTGTTATTCAAGCATTAAAAGCGCTTGGTAAGGAAAACATCACCGACGAAATCATAAATCAAATTGCATCAGTAACAACTGGCAAAGAAAAAACTGCGATGTTTGCAGAGGCAAAATATGCAACATCGTGGATCTATGATGTTATAAAAGAGATTTGCTGAGGGGCAAGATGAGAAATATTGCAACTATACCGGCACACGACTGTGAGGCGCTTTTCCACAACACCGCCGCAAAAATGAGTATGCAAACCGCCCTGGAACTCGAAAGAATGCACTTTAAGTATTCAGTTTGCTTGATTAAGCGACAAAGTCAGTAGGTGTATTCTTATGACAAAACAATCCTTCCTTGATTACTGCCTCGGCACATTCGGCACGTCGCCGGACTATCCGTTTGACGAGGACTTTGACACGGCGGTGCTTCGTCACGCCGACAACCGCAAGTGGTTTGCGCTCATGATGAAGGTATCACGGCGGAAATTCGGCTTGGACAGCGACGAAACGGTCGATGTCATCAATCTGAAATTGCCGGTTGAAATGTTTGGCTCATTCGGCAAAGACGACGGCGTTTACCCAGCGTATCATATGAACAAGCTGCACTGGATTTCGGTTCTGCTTCCTGATGCGACAGACGAAACGATTGCGTTTCTCACGGGCGTCAGCTACGAGGCGACCAAAGCCAAACCGCGCAGGGGTAAAGAAACAAGCATATGAGTATAGAAAAAGGACAGGCATCAAAACCTGTCCTTTTTCTATCGGAACAATACAGAGAGGAAGCGGAGGTATTGTTCCGCATATAGTTCCGAATAATGTTCTTGACATTGTTCCGATTGTGTGGTATACTATAATTGAAAAAATGTACTTGGGGGATCGTTATGCAAAAAATGATGAGTACAAAAGAGGCGGCAGCGCTTTGGAATATTACCGACAGACAGGTCAGCAAACTTTGCGGTGAAGGAAAGATCAGCGGCGCAATCAAAAAGGGGCGCGCATGGGCGATTCCCGTTGGAACGAAAAAACCGGCTGACGGAAGAACGAAACCTGAGTCGTCCATTCGGCAGCCGAATTTGCCCTTGCCGATTGGCATTTCCGATTACCGCCTGGCATCGACCGAATACTACTATGTTGACAAGACCATGATGATCAAAGATTTTCTTGACGAGCGTCCAATGGTCTCCCTTTTTACGCGCCCGCGCCGTTTCGGCAAGACCCTTAACATGGATATGCTGCGCACCTTTTTTGAAAAAACAGACGAGGATACTTCTGTATATTTCAAAAACAAGAAAATCTGGGCTTGCGGCGAAAAATATCGTGCCTATCAGGGAAAATACCCTGTAATTTTCCTCAGTTTCAAGGATGTCAAATGCAACACATGGGAGGAAACATACAAGGCGATCAAAGACTTGTTTTCTATGGAAGCATCCCGACACAGCGAGTTGAAGACGAACGAAGGCTTGAGCGATTATGAAAGATCTTATCTTGAAAAATTGCTTTCAGGGAATGTAAACCCGGTAGAACTGTCTGCGGCATTGGCGAATCTTTCTCTGATGCTCCACGAATATTACGGGGTTGCCCCCATCATTATCATTGATGAATATGACACACCGATTCAGCAGGGACATATAAAGGGCTTTTATGATGATATTATCGGATTTATGCGCAACCTGTTTTCGGGCGGGTTAAAGGACAATAAGCATCTGACTTACGGCTTCTTGACCGGAATTTTGCGAGTTGCCAAAGAAAGCATTTTCAGCGGTCTGAACAATCTGACGATCAATTCCATTTTGGATGGAAAATACAGTGAATATTTCGGTTTCACTGCTGATGAAGTCAAAGAGATCGCTCATTATTACCATGCAGATGACAAGTACGGGGAAATATGTGCGTGGTACGACGGATATCGGTTTGGCAATACGGAGATATTCAATCCATGGTCGGTTATCAACTACTTCCGGAACGGTTGTCAACCTCGTGCTTATTGGCAATCCACCGGCAGCAATGATATTATCGGCGAAATCCTCGGAGAAGCAGATGAGATGGTTTATGAAAAACTAAATGCGCTTCTGCAGGGCGAATCGTTTCTCACTTATATTGACACGGGAGTGATTTATCCGCAGGTAAAGAGTAATCCCTCATCGGTGTATAGCTTCTTGCTGGTGGCTGGGTATTTGAAGGTGATCAGATCCGAGCCATCCTTCAGCGGTGATTTCATGTGTGAGGTCGCTTTGCCAAACAAAGAAATTATGTTTGTTTATAACAAGGAAATTTTGCAGAAGCTCAACGGTATTGTGCCGCAGGCAACGGCAATTTCCATTCAGGAAGCCATTTATGCAGGAAACACAGATGCCCTGCAAAAGAGCCTCGGAACGCTTTTGATGCAGTCGGTGAGCAGTTATGATGCAGCCGGTGAAAACTTCTATCATGGGCTTGTTCTCGGACTTTGCGCAACCATGGACAATCGCTTTTTCATCACCTCCAACCGTGAATCGGGTATGGGTAGATGCGATATTTGCCTGTGCCCCAAGGATGATCGCCTGCCCGGTGTTCTAATCGAACTGAAAGCCGCAAAAGATTGCTCCGAGGATGGACTGAAGGAACTGTCCGAAAAAGCACTTGCGCAAATAAATAACCAAAAATACGAAACCGAACTCACTTCCAAAGGCGTTAAAAACGTTCTTAAATATGGCGTTGCTTTCAGTGGGAAGAAAGTTCGGATTGCGATGATGTAGGAGCGGAGGATAATATGGCAACCAGTAAAAAACTCGAAATCATATATCACAATGGCCAGCCGGACGGAATTCGCTCCATCCATAGGCACCTCTCCACGATGACAACCTATGTTATTCCTCGTCCGTTGCTTTCTGAAGCCAAAAAGCTTTCGGGAATCAGTCGCCCCGGCATCTATTATTTAATCAGCGAGAACGATGATAACAAAATAGCTCAAATATATATCGGGCAGACCCGTAATGGAGTTTCACGTCTTGACGATCATAACCGTTCCAAGGATTTTTGGAATAAGGCAATTATGTTCTTGGCAGATAGCAAGACTTTTTCTCTTGATATGATAAGCGGTCTTGAAGCTTATGCTATCGGCAAGGCACACGACTCCAAACGCTACAAGGTAGAAAACTCGGTCAATCCCAAGTATGAAATTGACGAATACGACCTGCCTTTGATTGAGGAAGTTTACGAAGAAATCCAATTCATTATGGCAACTCAGGGTTACAAGATGGATAACACAAAAACGACCTTGAATGAAGCCAACACCTTACATACTACACGCAACGGCATTACTGCTTTTGGCGTTTACGATGGCGAGAATTTTGAGGTTTTGGAAGGTTCGGAAATTGATATGAGCCGTAAATGCCATTCCTCAACTTTGGAAAAGCAACGTCAAACAGCCCTTGCAAACGGTAATATTGTTTGCGTTGACGGAAAGCACAAATTAAATGTTTCTGTATCCTTTACTTCTCCCAGCTCTGCAGCAATGTTTGCTTTGGGCGGTAGCACAAACGGTTGGGTTGAATGGAAGGACAAAGACGGAAAAACATTAGACGAGCTTTACAGAAAATAATTCAATTGACAATATTTTGAGTTGCATAAAGAGGTAAGAAATGTCTATTAGATTATGGCCACAAGACTTTGAACGTAAAGATCATATTACAAAAGCTGAAAAGGCTATTTTGAGGTATGCTTCTCGCAACTTTCAGAATGGCCATACAGCGATAGGTATTGACCCTGTAGGCTTGAGTACCGAAAAAGTGAAAATGGGCATGTATATTTCGCCTAATGAGGGGCTTATTACGTTCTCGATATATACTGGAAGTATCAGTGCAATGCTTATCCCAAGATATTTGCAGTATGTTGAAATGGTAGAGTCAAAGATCTATGAGCGCCTTTTGGATTCTAAAATGTTGATCGTTAGAAATGGGCAAAATAAGGCGCTAAAATTCCCTTATAAGCACATTATCATTTTTGCAGATGAGATGGTCGGTAAAACAGCAGTGTCTACACAAGATCTTAACAGGTTATTGCATTATGCCACCTTTGAATCCTTTAGACCGATTACATCTCAAGGCAAAGAAAAAAGAATAGAAGACTTGATGATATTCGGCGGAATAAGGAAAGCGTACGACAAAACATTCAAGTCTTTGTCTGATGCGGAATGCAGAGCAATATTTGAACGTTTGGCGGAAGAATACACCGTTGTAATGAACGAAACCGAAAACGTTAAAATTGCCGAAAAGAAAGCTCTTGTTACAGAAAAAGATCTCCGAATAACTGGTCGAGAGGTAGAATACAAAACCTTTTTCCTTGATGAATACCAGGTTGGTATCGTTAACGATATGGGTAAGGGGCATCGTGTAATCCTTGCGAACCCTGGTGCAGGAAAAAGTGTATTGTTATTGTCGAAAGCGTTCAAATACGCGAGTCTTTATAAGGGTTCCAATGTCTTGTTGACTTGCTATAATAACAATTTAGCAGATTCTTATAATTTTAAGCGTAACTGTGCGAATTTTGGCGAAAATAATAATTTGTTTATTATGACTTTCCACAAGCTCGTCAAAAAAATATATGAAGAATGTCTCCATTCGCACTGTGAAACGAACATCGCAACAGAAGGAGAAATTCAGAAGTGTATAGATTTGGTAAAACAAGGAAAGGTTAATCTTAAATTCAAGGCAATTTTCATAGACGAGGTTCAAATATTTGATCCCCTCTATCTTGAATTGTGCTATAGCTTACTCGAAGAAGATGAAGACCGTGTATTCTTAATGGCGGGAGATTTGAATCAAGCCGTTCGAGCATTGAGCCGAAAAGGTGATGCTCCGTGGAAGCGTATGAATGGCATCCGTTTAGATTTCACAGGACGTGTTCGCTATATCGAAAAGAACTATAGAAATAGCAAAGAAATTGGAGAATACATCTCTCACATGTTGCAACATATGAACACGCGCCTCTCAATGTTGGATTTGATCAATTCGCTTGAATATGAATACAATTCGTTCAAGATAGGTACAAATCCGACTATAGCATTGAAAGTTCAAACCGGAGTATCCCGCTTGGATATAAAAAACCAAGTAATCGCTGCGATCAAAGAAATATCCACAAAACATAAAATCAGTTATTCGGATATTGCGGTGCTATTCCCATATAGACAAGTTCCGTATCATAAATACTATTTTCTATATTGGCTTCAGCAAGGTCTCGATGAAAATGGAATCCCCTATTCGATGATTATTAACGAACACGAAAGCAGCCATGTTAAAGTGAGACAAGGTGATATTTCGGGAGTGGTTATATCCACAATTGAATCTTCACTCGGATTGGATTTTAAGGCTGTTATTTTAGCAGGGCTATACCCCTATAATTATGTCAATGTGGACGGCGAGGTTGTCGGAGAAATCAAAACATGGACCAGCATAAAAAATATGCCCGAGAACCAACAAACTGCAGTCCAAAGCCAAATGCGAGCTGTCTATACTGCGTGTTCAAGAGCGCGTGATGTGCTATATGTTATAAGTGATTTAAACCCTGGTTCTCCTATGGAAGAAATCATAAAGAAGCAATCTGATAGGAGCATTGTATCAACATCAACTGTACGCACTTCGCCAGCACCTGCCAAGACCAACAGCAATACCAGTTCAAGAACAGCAAGTAACAAATATTCAGCAACTTTGCGATGCTCACCCTGAAGACAAGTTCTATCTTCCTTTGACGTATAAAAAAATTAAGATTGAAGATGAAATGAAAGGTGGAATTTCCATTCCTCTAATCTCTCTTCAGGAATCCAAAATCCATTTGGAGCAGCAAATAAATGAACGTCTTTCCGAGCTTGCCGATAAAATCAGCAACGAGATTAAGGTGATCAAAAGTGATCGCGTATCTTTGTTTGACTTGGTGGATAAAGAACGCTTTTATTTGGTGACTGGTGGAAGTGAAGAATTTGTATATCCTCGTTGGATTATCGATATATATTGTACGGTTATTGACGAGGGTGACTTCTACCACTTCTTGATGCAGATGGTTAATAAGACCCCTGTAAACGGAAAAAGCAATATTGGCTATCTGCCCAAAGTATTCAATGCCGGTATGGATATCGTCGGAAACAGAGCTGTTAAGTTCAAAAATATAGATTTGGACTACTTCAAAAGCAGTTATAAAACTCGTTCTTTGGTATATGCTGTTGCCGAAAATACGTCCGCTTCGTACTGCCCCGAAGACAATTCCATTCGCACTGATAATATCCCTCGGTACTATCAAAAGCGTTTGAAAACCAAAGACGGATTGACCGAATATGTTAAATTTGAAAAGCTTATTCAAGATCCTGTAGGCAACCTTAATTGCATTTACGGAGAAATGAAAGCTGATTACGAACAATGTTCAAACGAATTTAATACAACGAGATTCCCCAGTGCTGTCGCAAAAGATAAATTCAGAACAGCGTTAGAGGAATACGGTCGTGAAATTGCTCGTTTCAAAAAAGGAATCGAACAAATCGAATATAAAGATTATGTCAAAAAAGCCTTTGTTTATATGAACAAAACTTTTATGACAAAACTTGCTGGCGAGCATAGACAGATTAGCGGTTGGCGTTTGTTCCAGATCGTATTTATAGTCTCGCTGATTTGTGAAATGATTAGAAGTGAATATAAGAATGACAGGACCATTGCTGAAGCCGATATAGAAATGGCAAATCTTCTGTATTTCCCCACTGGTGGTGGTAAGACAGAGGCTTTTCTCGGTGCATGCGTTTTCAATATGTTTTTTGATCGCTTGCGCGGCAAAAACGAAGGAATTACGGCTTTTCTTAAATATCCTCTAAGATTGCTTGCTGTACAGCAGTTGGACCGTGTGCTGACAATTGCGATGAAAGCAAACGTTGTACGCGAATCTATTCCCGAGCTTGTTCACAAGACACCGTTTCAGGTGGGCTTCTTTGTCGGAAAAGGAAACACACCTAACAAAATTGATGCTTATGAGCGTTTGAGCGAACGCGGAGAAAAGAATAAATCAAAAGATCTTATTCTCGAAAGCGATCAGGAAACATTGAATGATTATTATCGCTTTATAGACACTTGCCCCTTCTGTGGCAAGAAAGAGGTTAATCTTCGATTCAACCGTGATAATTGGAAATTGGAGCATGTTTGCGACAATCCCGATTGTCCTATAAATGTGCTCCCGCTAATGATCGTTGATAATGAAATATATCGATATCTGCCCTCTATTGTGGTTAGCACGATAGATAAAATGGCTATGCTTGGCACAAGCAATGATTTCAAGATGCTGTTTGGTCAGGTAAAGAAAAAATGCCCCGTTCATGGATTTTCAAGCACTTCAAGATGTTCTTGCTCTGCTTGTAATAACAATTCTCTTGAGAATGTAGGGTTGCTGAAGGATCCTATCCCAACCTTATTTATTCAAGATGAGATGCACTTGGTCAAAGAGAGCCTTGGAACATTTGATGCTCACTATGAGTCTTTTTTGAGTTATTATGCCAAAGAACTTGTTCCAGAAGCTCATCGTAAACTTATTCGCTTTGTGGGTGCAACTGCGACAATTTCCATGTATGAAGCTCACATATGGAATTTGTATCACATGGAGGGACGGCGTTTCCCTTGTGAATATCCTTCTGCTAAATCCGGAGAGGATTTTTATTCATATACCGACGAAAACGACATAACTCGTATATTGATCGGTTATGCGCCTTACGGAAGATCTATTACAGATGGCATGTGGGAATCTGTATATATTATGAGGCTCATTGTCTATAGAATGATTCAATTCATAGATGAGAGTTATGCCGCTCTATGTGATGCAGGATTTGTTGGCAGCATCGATGAGTACAAGGAAATGTTATATGATTATTGGATCGAACTGGTTTACAACAACCGTAAGCAAGATGCGATGGAACTTGAAAACGCTTTCCAAAACCAGGCAAACAACTATCTGGAGGCAAAGGGCGTTCCCAAATATGTCATTGAGCAAATGACCAGTGATGTGGATTTTCAAACGGTGAGAAAGACATTGTTTGATATTCATGCAAATAGAAGAAATTTTGATAGCACCAACTTGTTATTGGCAACCAGTACGATCTCGCATGGTGTGGACGAGGATTCGTTCAATATTATGTATTTCTTTGGTATGCCTAATAATAACGCCGAGTATATTCAGGCATATTCTCGTACCGGACGCAAACACACGGGTATAGTAATTGATATTATCCGTTTGATGCGAGTACGTGACCGTTCATACTTGAAGAATTTTGTGATTTTCCATCAAAACAGAGATGATTTGGTTGAAGCAGTTCCGATAAATCGTTGGGCGAAAAATGCTATTTATAGCACATTACCAGGATTGCTGTCCGGATTGATTAGACAACACTATACAATCACTACAGGCACCGATAGCTTGCATCAAGCTATAAAAGTGCAAAAGTTGTTGCGTTCCGGAGATATCGATATTGACGATGTTATCTCGAAGTTGATAAATGCTTATGGTTGCAACAACCAAGAAAAGATGTCGCTTGCTTACAAAGAAATTATAGCTGAAGAAACAAACAACATCCTTTCCGGAATCAAAAATGGTAACTTCACAAATGAATTTTCTCTTTCTGACGCTATCGGAAAATTCTCACGCGGCAAGAAAACTCCTATGACAAGCTTGCGCGATACAGAAGAACAGATTGAGATAAAGATCTGAGGTGAGAAAAATGAAAAGAAGTAAAACACAAGCGGTATACAGATTTTTACCAGACATGTGGATATCCGAAAAAGATGATTCTGGTCGTGCCATTTCTGCAAGGATAAAGAATTGGAACTATATTAAAATGTCCGATATCTACGAAGACTTTATCGAGGAAGAAATAAAACGTCAAATAAAGTTGTTTGGAGATCGCGGAGGCGATATTACTGCATTTGATATTACTCCCGGCACACATACTTTTTCGGTTGTCGAAACTGCATGTAATGAAGGTATTCCAGATATTATTGGCGAAATGTCTCCATTGGTTTTCTATTGTAGCTCGTGCGGAAAGGTTTTTGATGTTAGAAATCCATCGGACGTGGACAAGTATACCTGGAAATGTAAAGAATGTGGCAAATTGGCTGTAAAACAGCTTCAGATGATTTATGCATGTGAGTGTGGTCATGCACAGCCGATTAAAATTCCATATGTGCCGGGCGTTAAAGATTTTAAATATCGTCCTAATGAAACACAATATAAAATGTTTTATAAGAGTGGGCTTGCTGATAAGCCTGCAGAGTTTGTGTTGCCATGTCCCACATGCAATTCAAGACTTGTTCCCGACAACGCCAATTCCGGACGGAATTACAAGCCATTTACTTTGAGAGTAATAAATTTGGTGGACGAACGTTGTGGACGGTTTTATAAAAAGGGATTGGATGCTCAAAAAACAATCGTATCGCGTTGGTTTGACAAGATATCTGCCAATGATTACGAAGAAATCCTTAATAATATCGATTTAGCGTTCAGCGATGCATTTAGAAGTGATGCCCAGCTCCTTCAGTTCGAACAACAGGTGCGTTCTTTGATAGATATCGGTTTAATACCACCTGACCAGTTCGAAAGCGCTGTTAATAAACTTATGCAGGATAACCCCAACAAAAAAAGCGTCGAAACTTACGTTGCACAGTGCGATGACCTGTTTGCAAAGAGAAAAGCAGAGGACCCCGTTGGTTATACGGAATGGCTTGGTCATTTTTCTTTCAAATTGATGCAATACGATACGCTTAAGTATGCGAAGAGAATTGTAACTTTGGATGAAGCAATTCAGCGCCAGCTTGAAATGGAGTTTATTGATTCGGCTGATGAGGTACATGAGTTGAATGCCAAGTTAGGAATCAATAATATGCAAGTCTCATGCGATATTCAAATCCTTAATTGCACCTATGGCTATACTCGAAGAAGCGCGGATCCTAAAATTGCTTCCAGCAACAACCCTCGTTGTAGATTGAAGCTTAATGCCTACGATAAGACACGGGATGGAACCGCAAATCTTGTGTACGGTGCAAAATTGGATACAGAGGGTATCCTCTTTGAGATTGATCGAAGGAAAATAATTGAGTGGCTGTATGATAATGATATTATCCTTGAAGAGCAATTACCAGACCTTGACGATGAGGTATCAGTTAAAAAATGGTTTGCGGAGTACGTCCATAGTGATGTGATTTCTATGTTCGGAGAAATTGATGAGAGCGAAGTCATTACAAAGAACGTTTTTGCATTGCTCCATTCAATGTCCCATGCATTTATGAATGCAGCTGGCGAATTAAGTGGCCTTTCCAGTAATTCCTTGACAGAAATAATCATTGTCGAAACGGCAAGCATATTCATTTATGCACAGACCAGCCAAGGCATCCCTCTTGGAGCATTGTCTGGTATGGCTGAAACCAACTATGCTTATTTCTTGAAAAAAGCATTTGACGAAACCAAGAATTGCGTGTTTGATCCGATCTGTACGGAGAGAGACGATACTGCTTGTAGCGCTTGTTTAATCATTCCGGAGATCTCGTGCAATCATTTTAACGCAGAACTTGGAAGAAAATATCTGTATTCAATAGACGGTGCTGAAACACCAACTATTGGTTTTTGGGAGATGTAATTATGGCAAATATGTATCCGAAAAATATCAACGAATATATGCCTACGGATTCAGAACGAATTGTGTATCAGGAACTGAAAAATCAACTTCCCGATTCCTTCGATGTGTTCTATTCTGTTAGCTGGACAAGCTATGATGCCGGACGTTTGGTAAAATCAGAAGCTGATTTTGTTGTTGCCAGCCCGGATTATGGTTTTCTCTGTCTTGAGGTAAAAGGCGGAAGCAGTGTTCGAATCGAAGACAATGTTTGGTATCTTTCGGATGCAGTCCATGGGGAACGAAAGCTTAATATGTCTCCGTACGATCAAGCAGAAAAGAATACCAAAAGGCAATTGCTGATATGCGTCCTGATTTTACCCCAGAGGGGCTAGAGGAGTTTTGGCAAAACGAAACCAAAATGTATAACGAAGAGACCGTTTCTATGATTCAGGAAATCGTAACCAAGGTTAAATTGCTGATTTCTATACGTTTGAATGATTATTTTGGGGAAAGCTGGTTAATTAAAGGACTTCCCAAAAACATTTATACTCGTGCCAAAGGCGAGGCTGATGAAGCCATTTACATCCATATAACCAACACTGGAGAGGAAATTGACATCCCAATTTGGGACTATGTTACGCTTCCTGAGTGTAAGCAGATTGTGCTTAACGGTAAGAATTGGTCGCTATTTTTTGAAGATACCTTTGTTCGTCCCGAAGAGGCAAATCTTGTGGGAGGCAAAGATGTTAAAACAAATTGGTTGCTCAAGGTTAATTCTATATCAAGCAAGCTTTCTAAAGAAAGCTATAGTGTTCCTGTGGATGAGTATACGTATGTGAAAAGTATATACGATTGGTTAATGGGGATATTGATATAAAAAGAGAGCAGATCGAAAAGTTTGGCTCGTTCGATGCAGACTATAGCATTCAATTCCTCTTGAACGTTATTTTCGAGGCAACGAAAGTCACGCGGAAACGCAAAAAGGATCAAATAGCCAAAGGATGATTCATCGTGAGTCATCCTTTTGCCAACTTAAAATATGTTCCTCTGGTTTTGCCACAAACGGCATTTCTGTCAGACGGGAAATTTATCCGATAGTTAACAGAAAAAACGCTGGACTTACGATCTTTTCTGTGGTATCTTGTTAGTCGCCAAGCAAAGGAGCACTCATAATGAAATGGAATGTAATACAAAGAGATACCCAAACAGGCAAATTCAGACCGTACAACATTTTTGAGCATCCGGGGTTCTGTTTATCATGGAAGACATCTTCAGAAAGCAATATACAAAAGAGCGCTTTTTGAAGGAACTTGATCAACAGATTCGCTGCTTTTTCCGTGCAAATGATGAAGGAGAGATTTTTATCACTACTTGGCCTCCGTATATCGATGCCGTAGAAATCAGCCGTCTCATATCCGAATATCACTTCAACCACTCCCGTGAGCAAGCACTTCCCGAACAAATTGACGTCAACGTTGAAAAATGGTATAAAATTGATGTGTACGGTCAGCTTCGCGCAAACTGGGATCGTTTCGCAGGTTACATGTGGGGAGAACCGGAAATGAGAATGGCACCAAAACTTGTCTGGAACGCATACAAATATAGTTGCTCAACGGGGGAGTTCAGAATATTCAACATTTTCGACCACAACTCGTTTTACTGCAATATCAGAAAATTACTTAAGTTAGATATCTCCAAAGCAGATTTTGCCGAGCGCCTTCGACGCGAGGTTCAATACTACTACTGGTCAAAAACCGAATGGGAATGTATCATAACCGGCAGTCAGCCGCGTATTGATCGCAAAGAACTGCAACGCATTATTTCCGAGTGCTACTTGCAACGTCTCAATGCCGATCCACCAAGCAAACGCTCTTTCGTGAATTTATTACATTCGGATAAGATCGACGTGTACGATCAATTATGCTTAAACTGGGATGCGTTTGTCGTTTACGTGTGGAGCTATACGAAATCAAAAAATATCAAAAGCAAGTGATTGCCTGAGCTATGTAACTTCTTTGATAACAAATCCGTATTCTCTGGACTTTCGTCCCATTTTGCAGTATATTGTGTGTTATCAAAAGCTAAGGAGGTAAAACACATGGCAAAATATACAGTTGAAGAATTGTTCTACGGAGACAAATACGGCATTATTGGGGAGGTGGTCAAGCAGGTGTTTGCACGGCAAAAGGAATTCATCGCAGCGCCGCATACATTCCGCGAGCTTGAAATTGTCCGTCAGACTTTGATTGCTGTAGAAAAAATGAAGAAAAACGGTGACTGTATTGTCGAGGAAGAACTCGGAGATACGGTCACCTTTTCAATGTGCAAAGGTTCTGACGAAAACAATTAATCCACCAAAAGCGCATCGCTGTAGGCAAAAAAATGCTCGACGATAAAAGAAGATTATTTTGAATCATCACTTGCAATTTGGGGAACAATATGATATAATATAATCACAAATGTTCCCCAATAGGAGGCTGTTATGCAAAACACCTTTGAAACGATACAAAATCTATTAAGAACAAAAGCCGAATATCAGGCAAGACTCAATTTGATACCTTACGAAGGTTCCATTGATATCAAAGAAAATTCGGGCAAGAAGTATCTCTATATACGCAAACGCGAAGCAGGCAGGATCCAATCCACCTACGTTGGTCTTTATTCCGCAGAACTGCATCAAACGCTGCTCCGTGGAGTAAAAGAAGCACGGGAACTTAAAAAGCAAATCCGAGCCATAGAGAAGGAGCTTGCGGCACTTGGATATAGCCATGAGGAACTTGCACCCGATGTAATTTTAAATATGGATTTCGTCCGAGCAAATATGAAATCTATTATTTACGACCAAGCTGTGCTTGAAGGCGTGTTAACCACATTCCCGGATACCGAGCTGATTATTGAAAACGGCAAGGTCAACAATGTAAGTGCCGAGGACGTTCAGAAAATATTAAATTTAAAACACGCATGGGAATTCGTGCTTGATAAAGATGTCATTCAGTCACCTACGAGCTATTACGTGTGCCAATATATAGCACGACTTGTGAATGAGGGATTTTATTACGAAGGAGGCAGAATCAGAGGTGTCCCCGTAAAAATCGGCGGATCGAGTTACATTCCTCCTCTGCCCGTGGAATATGAGGTCAAGGACCAAATCGAAAAGATTGTTGCAGCCGATGCCTCTTACGTTGATATTGCCATCGAGCTTGCCCTTTATGTCATGAAAACACAGATTTTTAACGACGGCAACAAGAGAACGGCAATCATATTTGCCAATCACTATCTCATTGCCCACGGCGCAGGACTCATGGTAGTTCCCGAAAATATCGTCCCCGAATTCAAGCAGCTGTTGGTAAGATACTATGAGGATATCGATGCCGGGGCAATAAAGGATTTCCTTAAAAATCAATGTTACAGAACCTTTCAATCGGAAAGCAAACAATAACAGAACACTAATTGGGGAGCATTTTTGGGTTGCCGCGCCAAGAGTGTTCCCCAATTTTGCTTTCGTAGCCCCTCAAAAAGCGCATCACTGTAGTCAAAGAAAAAGCATTTACCGAGAGAGGGAGTTTGTGAGTATGAAATGAGCTAAGCCAAAGCTCAAACACAGAATTGCATTTTCAAGGCTCAAATTTACAGTTTTCTTTTTCAGCCTTCCCTGCAAGTGGCTTGAAAAGCATCGAAAAGCCTTGAAAAACCAGCGTTTTGTGCTGTTTTGTGCAAAACCGTGATTTCGGATAAATGGTAGAGATGCTATCCGAGCGGAAAAATCGGCTCTTTCGTCAAAGCGACTTTTTGTTGTGCTGCTTTCGGCGTTCATGCCCTCAGAATGAAGGCGTGAAGCCCTGACGACGCTGGTTTTTACATCAAGACCTCAAAATGAAGTCTTGCAACGGTATCAAGGCCTCATTCTGAGGCCTTGATAGTCAATTGCACGCTAAAATATAATCTAACCGACAAAATGCCGGAAAGGTGTCCTTGTTTGACAAGTAACCAAACGATTACACGGCTATAAAACTGCATATATCGCGGTACGGAAGACAAAGAAAAAGCTTCGAGCGCATTTCTCCCCTTTGTCCGAAATCCTTGCAGAGCAGATCTCCCCACCCGCAAACCACAAAGAGTTCATTGAAAAAAGTCGCAAAATATGATAAAATTAAAGTATCACAGGAGAAGGAGGTGTTACAATGGCGACCAAACCATACGAGAGTATGCGCATCATGTCACTTGAAGGCAGCGTGCTGTATAAAAACGAGGGATTTACCGCCTTGAAGAACAGAAAGCCCGATCCAAGTGCATTTCGGGGAATACTGGACGAGAGCCTTGACACGCTGAAGATAAAGGAAGTGTACAAAAAGCATGCGGCTGAGATCGGTTATCCCTATCTTGAAGGCAAAAAACGATTCTGCCGCGCCGTTGTGAGCCTTTCCTTCAACCGTGCGATCAAGTTGTACGAGTCATACGGCAACCGCTACGTTCTGAACGATCACAGCGTTACCGATGAGGATATGCGGGATCACGTCTGCATCATCACCGTAGGTGGCAAGCCGACGCTGATCGCCATAGACGTATCCTTCCGGGAGAACAGCGGGTATGCACCCGTGGAGAAACCGATTGCGGAAGATATCCTCGGCAAGTATTTCAAATATGATGCCGACACGCGCTCGTACAAGCGAAGCGACAAGACCATTCCCACGGATATCAGTTGCCGGGAGATTCGTGAGCATCTTTACACCTACGGCTTCGATATTGACGGCATCCACTATGTTCGCTACAAGCGAAGCGCGGGAGCAAGCCGCGACGGTCGTTGCCTTTTTATTGCCGAACCGCTGTATGCGGACATGATGGCGTGGAGCTCCTGCGACCTTTCTGCCGACACCGCCTCCGACCAGGCTTCCTGGCAGGCGTATATCGCTCTCACGCTCAGCAGCATCGAGAGCACAATCAGGCTTCCCAAGAAATCTATCCTCATCATTCGCGACAGAATCAGCCGCTTTACCGAAAATGTGATATGCGTCAAGGAAACCGACACGCACGACCTTATGGCAGAGGAGGAAGAAACCGAGATCGAAAACGTCATCTGGGACGGCGAGGCTCTGCTGGATGCCGAGATATTTAGCGAAAACGGATACGGCACGCACGGCATGATGCTTCTGCGCAACCGTTTCTTCAAGACCTGCGCATTCAACACCAACCTGCAGGATTGGTTCTTTGATAACGATATTACGCAGGTAAGCCGGCTTGCGGGCTATACCACGGCGCGCGATATCAAGGACATCAAGCTGGTCATCACCGAGAGCAGTGTGAAGTACTTCAAATTCATGCCAAAGGATATGCCCTTCGAGCAGAAGTGCAAACGCTTTCTCGACGCGCTCTACGAAGGCAATAACAGCTCTGTCTTCGGTGTGGTCAAGGCTGACCACGACGCTCCGCTGATGGACGGCATGATGGCGTACACCAACTATCAGCTTCTCAATACCATCGGGCTCACCCGTGAGGGCGTCGGCAAGCTTCTTGAGCCGTCCTTTGAGTATCTGCAGGATATGCTGAACCGTTCTCCCTTTCTGCGCTATCAGATCAATATGACCACAGACCACGCCATCATTGCGGAAAATGAAGTTTCCGACCTTGCCAAATACCGCCGTGATACCGTCCTCGATATGAGCTGTCGCACGCCGCTGTTTGAGCAGACCGAGTTCTACAAATCCTTCCGCAGCGACACCGTCAGGTATTTTAAGGAACGGCTGAGAAAAGGACGGATCGCAGTCAGCGGTAACTATCAGGTACTGTTCGGTAACGCCTACGAATTTCTCTGGGCGCTCACCGATGAGAGTTACGAGCCGACCTTTTCCTTCTCATTGGATGACGGACAGGTATGCACCACGGGTTTTGCTCACGGTGAAATGGTGCTCTGCGCGCGCAGTCCTCACATCACTATGGGTAACCTCTACCTCGCGCAGAACGCACACTGCTATGACCTTCTGCGTTACTTTAATCTCACGCCCAATATTATTTGCGTGAATGCGATTGAAAGCAATATTCAGCAAAGGCTTAACGGATGCGATTACGATTCCGACTCCATGCTCGTCACGGATGACGAGTTGATTATCACAGGCGTGACCGGCTGCTACGATATCCTAAAAGTTCCCGTCTGCAAGGCAGAGCCTGTCGGCAAGACCGACTATGAGAACACACCGAAAAGCCTTGCGGCGCTTGATCAGACAATTGCGAAAAATAAGATCGGGGAGATCGTTAATCTCTCGCAGTTTCTCAACTGCCTGCTGTGGGACGGGCTCTTCACCGAGGAGCAGAGCGAGCATCATCCGATGGATATTTATCACGACATCTGCATTCTCGCGGTGCTGTCCGGAATGGAGATCGACAAGGCGAAGCGTTTGTACTCCGTCGATTCAGGCAAGGTGCTCTCCCGCCTGCGCCATTACCGCAAGGATTACAAGAAAAATCACGGCGGCAATCTGCCCGCCTTCTACAAATATATCGTAGGCGATGAAAGCCCCGATGCAGGCGAGAACAACGCTCACCTTGAAGCGCCTATGGCTTTTGTTCACGATGCGGCGGATGCCTTTGCCGGCAGAGCAGCCTACACAAGGACACTTCCCGTGTCCGAGCTGTTTGAGCTTGATCCCACAGACGCAGGTCAGAACGATACGCACAAAAAGCAGAATATCATAAAAGCGGTCAAGGACGCGCACACAAAGATTACGGCGATGCAAACGGCTATGAAAAATGCCTCGGATGACGAGAAGATGATCCTCTGCGAGGAGGCAAACGAGGTCTACCAAGCCTGCCTCAAAACGGTCTCGCGGAATGTTGCAAACGATCATATTCTCTGCATGCTCATTGACGAGATCGACCATCCCGACAAATCGAAATACGATATCAAGTCGGCGCGGCATCTGCTTTTCGCAAGCCTGCTATACGAGGACAGCCGAAGGCTTCTGTCAAAGCTCAAAACGGTTGAGGACTATGCTCCTTACGACTTGATCAGAGTCGAGCCCGAAACCGTTCCCGAAGGCTACCGTACGGAATGGATTTACGGTTTTCCGCATGCGCACCTGCTGATCAAATAACAAAACAGTACACAAGAGTGTCGGACATCCGGCGCTCTTATTTTTTTGCAAGGAGGAATTTTTATTGAGAAAACAGTACGGAACATTTTACAGTCACAACGCCCGCGACATCCCCGGCGAATATTTTCCGATGCCGAAAAGCATCTTTCGTCTGGGGCTGACTGCGGGTGAAATTCTCGTGTACACCTATCTGATGTACTGCGAGGACAGAAAAACCTTTCAGTGCCATCCGAGCTACGCCACTATCGGTGAAGCGGTGAACATGAGCAACAACACGGTGGCAAAGCATGTGGAAGGGCTGGTGCGCAAGGGGCTGATTACCACCGAGCGCACGACCGTGAAAACGCGGGACGGGCGCACGCACAACGGGAGCCTGCTCTATACGCTCTGCCCGCTTGCACCGGTGGAGCAGGCATATTTTGAAAAGCAGATACGGGAGGCATCCGCGCGGCTGAATTTCAAAGCTGCGCTTGAAAAATACGAAAAAAAGAAAGGAGGCGCGTAAGATGAAGCACTCGATTTACAAAACGCGGGAGGAGCTGCCGATGTACCTGACCGTGATGGACGTGGCAGACCTGCTCGGAATTTCCCGTGCCAGTGCCTACGAGCTGGTGCGTGAGCAGAACTTTCCGAAACTGAAAATCGTGGCGGGACGCATCATCATTCCGCGGGACAGGCTGTTCGAATGGCTCGACGAACAGACACGCTATGACAGGGTCTGACGGTCGATTATTTGATAGCAGGATAAAGCCGTGTCTCGGACGCGGCAATTCACACCGCACGGCAACGCCGAGCGGGGATTTTACGCCGAAATACGGGGATTTTTGCGGTTTTGCGAAAACGCCGCTCGTGTCTCGCGTATGCCGAAAAAGACTGCCTGCGGGTCTCAAACACGAAAATCCCTTGAGAAATCGGGCTTTTTCCGTGTCTCAGACCGTAGGACACGAAAACAGAAAGGACGATAATATGACAAAAGAAAAGCAAAATGACGCGATGCCGTCGAAAGGCGTCCGGCTTCGCGTCGATCAATGGGAGGACTGTGACAGGTTCTCCGAAACACTCAAAATGGCATCACGGAACGATTTTATCCGCGATGCCATTGATTTTTATCTGGAATATCTGCGGCGGAATAACTCGGTGAAGTTCCTAACGCCTGCGCTGGAGTCGGTTATTTCCGCCAAGGTGCGGGACAGTGAAGAACGGCTTGCCCGACTGCTTTTCAAGCTGGCAGTCGATCAGAATCTGCTCGCGCACGCAGTCGCGGACTGCTTTGAGTTCAGTCCCGCAGAGATTGACAACATGCGTAATGACTCGGTGCGCGAGGTCAAAGAAACAAACGGAACCATCCGCACGGATGAAATACTGAATACAAAGAGGTGATTTTTATGGCAAAACTGATTTTGAAAGCGCCGTATTACAAGCGCGGTCACAAAACCGAGGACGGAAGAGGTCGCGGCGGTTACGCGGAATATATCGCAACGCGCGAAGGCGTGGAGCTATTGCGCGGCGGCATGGTGAACTATATCGGTCAGCGCAAAGGCTCCTGCGGATTGTTTTCGGACGAAGGCGTAAGCGTTGACCTTGCGAAAGTCAGCCAAGAGATCGACAACCATTCGGGCAATGTGTGGGCGCTTATCTTCTCCTTGAAGCGCGAGGATGCCGAACGGCTCGGCTATAACACCGCCGCGCAGTGGATGCATCTGCTCCGTGCCCGCCGCAACGATATCGCAAAGGCGATGCATATCTCGCCCGAAAATCTTCGTTGGTACGCGGCGTATCACAATAAGGAAACCAATCCGCACGCGCATATGATGGTGTGGTCGAAAAATCCGCGCGAGCCGTATCTCTCGCAGACGGGGCTTCACGACATCAAAAAGGTGATGGCGTCGGACATTTTCCGTCAGGAACTGCTCTCGGTTTATCGCGGGCAAACGCAGGCGCGGGACGATCTGAAAGAAACATTTCGCGCAAAAATGCGGGAGCTGACCGCTAAAATTCGTGCAGGCGGGAATGAAATTTCTCCCGAGCTCTATCAGAAATTCGCGCTCCTCTGCGGAAAAATCGCTTCGCACAAAGGCAAAAAAGTCTATGGCTATCTGAATAATTCCGCAAAGCAGCTCACGAATGAAATTGTGAAACTGCTCTCGGCGGACGGAAAAATCGCGGATCTGTACGACCTGTGGTATCGCTGTCAGTGCGAGGTGTATCGCACCTATACCGATGTCATGCCGGAGAAAATTCCACTTGAGGAGAACAAGGAATTCAAGTCTGTCCGCAATGAAGTGGTGCGTGCGGCGGCGGAAATTCTGTCTTTACCCCGGCAACCCTTGCGCGAAATGCCCGAAGGAAAAATGCCGGAGGAAGACCTGAAGCTCCTTGAAATCCGCGCCGACTTCGGTGATGTCGATGCCTTGATCGCGCTCGGTCGGCATTATTACGAAAAGGAAGATGACGCGGACGAGGCGGAATATTTATGGAAAGTTGCCGCCGATAAAGAGAGTGCCGCGGCGATGTATCTGATCTACAAGGGCTACCGCGACGGAAAGTTTACCGACAAGCCGAGCGACAAAATGAAATATCTGCGCATGGCTGCGGACAAAAATCACGCCTACGCGGAGTATGAACTCGCCATGCAGACCGACAAACGGATGCCGAATGTGAAGCTGTCGTATCTCATGCGTGCGGCGGAACACGGCTGCACCGCGGCGGAATATGAGATCGGCAAGCTGTATTATGAAAACGGGCAGACCGAACAGGGACTTGCTCATCTTGAAAAAGCCGCCGGGCTTGACCTCTGGGCGCGCATGCAGGTCGGGCTGTTTTACTGCTACACGCGCGATGATTGGGAGCACGGAATGGAACTTCTGACCTCCGCCGCAGAGGAAAACTACGCACCTGCGCAGGAGGCGATCCGAAATATTCAGAGCGGGCTGAACGCACAGATCTTCACGGGTTTGTGCGATCTTTTTTATTACGCCGCAAACATCATCGACGAGCGCGCGGAAGAAATTCAAGCGCCGTCAGGGGAGCCCGTCATCAGCCGCAGACAACGCCGTGAGGAACAGGCGAAGCGGGACGGCGTGGTGATGCAGATGTGAAAAAAATTTTTTATAATATTTCATGTAGGCATTGACAAACCCTATTAAATAGGGTATAATAATATTGCATCAAGCAGATAGGAGATTACTATGACACGCATCTTTGTTGAGCTTCCGATTTTCAGAAGTCGTTGGAAAGACCTTGGATTGAATGATTCTGACCTTCGCAGATTGCAGGAAGAGCTTCTGGCTGATCCAAAAATCGGTGATGTCATGCGAAAAACCGGCGGAATCAGAAAGATGCGATTTGCATTTGAGAAGAGAGGCAAAAGCGGAAGTGTCCGTGTAATTTATGTGGATTTCGAAGTATATGAAAAGATTTTTCTGCTCACCGCATATGCTAAGAATGAGAAGGATAATCTATCTGATGCAGAATGCAATGAATTAAAACAGCTGATCAAGGTGCTTGAAGATCAGCTGAAAGAAAACGCAACGGGAGGAGGTAAGAACCCATGAGCATTTTCGACGATATCAAAACGGGACTGAATCAGGCGATTGACTTTGAAAAAGGAAAAGGCAAGGCACGGGTAACCGTGATGACCATTCATCCGGTCGATCAGTTTTCACCGGACGAGATCAAACAAATCCGTACCGATACCGGGATGACGCAGGTGCTGTTTGCGCAGTATATGGGCGTTTCCGTAAAAACCGTGGAGGCATGGGAAGCCGGCAGAAATCATCCGGTAGGAGCCGCTTGCCGCCTTCTCGCCATGACAAAAAACGATCCTGATTTCCCTGTGAAATCGGGTGTTGTGGTCGCAAGGGCAAGTAACTGAATCAGGAAAACCGGGAACGGTGGGGAGTATTTCTCCGCCGTTCTTTTTTTATCGCCAAAAAGCAGTTGATAACAAATTGATAACTTTTCGCCCGACCGCTGGATATTCACTCGAACCTGTGGTATCTTTGCAGTGGGCGAAAAACTTACGAAAGGACGAAAAACAATGGCAAAACGAAGACCGCAAGGTGACGGCATGGTGCGCAAGCGTTCGGACGGACGCTGGGAAGCGCGCATTGTGATCGGTCACAAAAACGACGGAACACCGATGCACAAATCGGTGTTCGGCAAAACGCAGAAAGAAACGCTCGACAAATTGCACCGCGCAATTGAAACCTACCGCGATGTCGATCTCTGCGAGGACAGCCGCATGACGCTCGGCGAGTGGCTTGACAAGTGGCTGGACGAATATATGATCTTCACTCTGCGGGAAAGCACCATGCAAAGCTACCGCATGATTGTGAACCACTATATCAAGCCCCACCTTGGCAAAAAGCCGCTGACATCGCTGACAACGGCGGATATTCAGAAGCTGTACAACAAGCTCAAAAAGGAGGGGCGCGTTCGCGAAGACCCCATCAAAGGCAAAACGCTTGCCGACAGCATGGTTCGCGGCATCCATATGATGCTTCACGAAGCGCTCGACGCGGCGGTGAAGGAACGGCTCATCGTGCGCAATCCCACAAACGGCACAACGGTGCCGAAGCCAAATTATCCCGACAAGCAGGTGTTGGACGACGGTCAGCTTGAGAAATTTCTCGGCATGATCGAAGCCTATCCCGATTGGCGGGATTTTTTCTACACGGAATGTATGACGGGACTGCGCCGCGGGGAAATCTGCGGGCTGAAATGGAGCGACATCGACTTTGAAAACCGCCGTCTGCGGGTGGAACGGTCACTCTCCGCCGTCACAAACGGCAAGATACAGATCGGCGAAACCAAAACGGGCGCGGGCAAACGGACAATTGTCCTGCCGCCGACCCTTGCCGCACTGCTTGCCAAACGCAAGGAAAACGCGCTGAATGAGTGGGTGTTCTACAATCCGTGCAACCCCAACCTGCCGATGAATCCGGCATCGGCATACCAAAAACTGCACACAATCCTCAAAAATGCGGAGCTGCCGCGCATCCGCTTTCATGACCTCCGCCACACCTTTGCCACCCACGCAACGAAAGGCGGAGTCGATCCGAAAACGCTGTCCGGAATCCTCGGACACACAAATGCGAGCTTCACGCTTGACACCTATACGCATGTGACGGGTGACATGCAGAAAAATGCCGCCGCGATTGTCGGCGGCATGGTCAAAAAACTGAAACTGGAGGACGAGTAAATGGCAAAGAAAAAACAAGGCGACGGCAGTGTCTTTCAGCGCAAGGACGGACGGTGGGAAGGCAGAATTGTCGTCGGGTATAAGGAAAACGGCTATGCCCAAACGAAAAATGTGACGGCGCACACCAAGACCGAGTGTCAGGAAAAGCTGGCGAAACTGCGGGAGGAATGCGGACGGCGGAGCGAGAAAATCAAGCCGGACATGCCGCTTAGCGACTGGATTGACTTCTGGTATCAGAATTATTCCGCACCCAAGCTCCGCCCGACCACACAGGCGTGCTATTCGGTAAGGATTTATACGCACATCATCCCGTCCGTCGGCAACATCCCGCTGAACAAGCTGACGCAGAACGACCTGCAACAGTTTTACGCACGGCTCAAAAAGAGCGGACGGAAAAAGCATGTCGATAAATTCGGAGAAGGGCTGTCCGACCGCATGGTGCGCTCCTGCCATACGACCTGCCGCACGGCACTTGAAAAAGCGGTGACAGAAGGTCTGATTCGCATCAATCCCGCCGTCGGGTGCAAGCTGCCGCCGAAAAAGGCAAAGGAAATGCAGGTGCTGACTCCGCCGGAAATCACGCGGTTTCTCATACAGGCAAGAGAGGAGGGATATTACGAGCTCTTCCTTCTGGAGCTGACCACCGGCATGCGGCGGGGCGAAATCCTCGCGCTGAAATGGCGGGATCTGAATCTGAAAACAGGCGAGCTTCACATCTCGCGGCAGGTGCTGAAGGTCAACGGAAAGGTGCTGATCTCCACGCCGAAAACCAAATCCTCCAACCGCATGATTCTGCTGCCGACCGAAATGCTTGAACTGCTGGCAGAACTGAAAACGCGAACCGACAGCGAGTGGATTTTCCCGTCACCGCTTGACCTTTCGCAGCCGCGTCACCCCTCGGCGGTCTATCATCGGTTTCAGAAGATACTGGAACGCGCAAACTGCAAGCGGGTGCGGTTTCACGACCTACGCCACACCTTCGCCACCATGGCACTGGAAAACGGCATGGACATCAAAACGCTGTCCGCCATGATAGGACATGTAAGCGCGGAAACCACGCTCAATATCTATAGCCATATCACCGACACGATGCAACAGCAGGCGGCGGCGAGAATTGACCGCGAGATTGCAGGGGCTGACACGCCCATTCCCGAGCCGACCGCAACGGACAAGGCAAGTGACAGTGAAGCAACCGATCAGCCGACAGAGCCGAAATTTGAGCCGTATAAGGGCAAGATACGCAAACCCGGTACGGGTTGCGTCTATCAAATCAACGATACCCTTTGGGAAGGAAGCTTCTATCCAAGACTCGGCGATGGCACGCGAAAAAAATTCAACGTCTACGCAAAGACGAGAGAAGAATGTGAGAAATTACTTGCCAAAATGATTGAAAAGAAGAAAGCGGATATCGCAGCAGAAAAATCGAAATCGACAACCGCATAAACGCCACAAAGGGCTAATCGAACAACAGTCAGCCCTTAAAAATTGCAGTGCAGTAGGCAAAGAAAAAGCCTTCCGCTGACATTATGGAAAGTGGTTAGTATGATGAGCATGCACTAACCACTTTGATTCAATTCATAAATGTATATTGATTAACTATCGAAAATAATCATCTGAGTTTATCAATAAGATTTTGAAGCTCATCAATATAGGTCTTTATATTCTCATCTTTGGTGTTTTTATCACGCAAAACTAATTCCCACTTAAACAAAAACTCTCCAATTTCTTTTGAATTCGATTTTTGCCAAAGTGGTGCAATCGCTATGATTGCTGCATCAAATGGCTCTCTTTCAAAATGATCAGCGTCAATTAAACCACCCATTCCTCCTCTTTCGCAATTAAATACACCCCTTACAATTGCTTCAAGAACAACTGCGTCTCCATGCTTGATTCTCATTCAATGTACTCCTTTTAAGTAAATTAGCCGCAGAATTACATCTGCGGCTTTATTTTTGCGGTCAACAAGCCGCGATTTTGGCAAAGAACCGTAATTTTGATAGAAACCCTTAAAGGGGGTGCAACTTCGATTTAGAGGGGGGCATTTATTGAGATTGAAGTGGTAGCATTGGAGCACGCTCCTGCAGCAGCCAACGCCATATATAGAAACGATTTATCTGTAATGATTTCCGAGAATATTGCACGATAGATTTTTCACTTTGAAGCAAGGTCGCCCTGGTGCTATTTATCTGTTCGATGATGGAGCACTTTCAAAACCTTGACCGCATAGTACCCTACGACCATAAAGAGCACGATAATTACACAATATTCCAGTAAAGATTGGATGACCGGCTGCGAAAAATCGATGAAAACAAATTGTGTTCGTACTACTGCTGACCCTAAACGAGATTCAACAGCAGCGGCGCTGTTTTCAATGTTGATAATCCAGTTTTTTCGTTTGTAGTCTGTCATTGATTCTCCTTTCCGTCCTTATAGCGCTATTCGGACTATGTTGTTTTCCACTATGATAAACCGGTTTTTCACTTTCGCAAATTTTCATGTGCGTTCGCAGAAATTAAATGGGTAAAAGTGTAGAAATCTCGACTTGAGTGTGATATAATAAAAATACAATCCTTGCATCGAGGATTTCCTTCAGTCCGGTTTACTGACTTTATTGTAGCAAACTAACTGCATCGAAAGTTGGTGGTGCGGCAACTGCCAGACTTAACATGGAAAATTTCGATATTGAAATCGGCGGCTTCAAAAAGTCTGTTTCAATGGGCGGCGGTTTCTGCGGGATATTAAATACGATTACCACGCTTGCGATGAGTGCATATCTTATCGATCTCGACCGTCCGACTCCCGGCTTCTATGCTGTAGATTCATCATTGACGAAGTTATCTGAGGCGGAGCATAAAGCACAAAGCGAAACTATTAAGCAGAATTTTGTGGAATATCTTATCGCCCATGCTCATGAGCGGCAGGTCATCATTGTTGAGCAGTCAAAGCGTATGCCTTTTGTTCCTAGTGAAAGTGAGAAAGACGGTGTCCATGTTATTCAATTTTCTAGGAATAGGCAAGAAGGCCGATATGGCTTTTTGAATGAAGTTTATAATCCAGAGGATCGTTAATCCTCAATTGTCCACACGCAAAAAGCAGGAGGCAAAGTATGCGTATAAGTTACAATAAGTTATGGAAAATGCTGATAGACAAGAACATGAACAAACACGATCTTGCCGAAAAAAGCGGTGTTAGTTCCGCTTCTATTGCCAAGCTAAGCAAAGGGGCAAATATCACCACAGATGTACTTCTGAAAATCTGCGTGGCTATGAACTGCACCTTGGAGGATATTATGGAGACGGTAAAGGAGTAACGAGGAGGTGGTTTCGTGCCGAATGTGGTTACACTCGATATGAATACCCCTGCGGTTCAGTATCTGTGCGAGAAGGATAAGAGGCTGGCAAAGGTCATCAGTATGGTTGGTCCCATCAGCTATGTTCCTCATGAAGAAGATACATATTCTTTTCTTATTCATGAAATCATTGAACAGATGTTATCCGTAAAAGCAGGGCAGAAGATTTATGGTCGTTTAGAAGGCCTATGCGACGGAGTGGTTACTCCGGAACGAATAGCTGCAATGAGCGATGATGAGATTCGCGGAACGGGAGCATCTTCTTCAAAGGTTAAATGTATACGCAATGTTACTGAGGCGGTACTATGTGGAGATTTGGATTTCGATAAATTGGATACGCTGCCTGATGAAGAGGTTATATGTGTCCTCACCAAACTTCATGGTATAGGAAATTGGACTGCAAAAATGTTTTTAATATTTGTACTAGACCGTCCAGATATTCTTCCCGTTGAAGATGGCGCTTTTTTACAAACATATCGTTGGGTATATAAGACGGACGATTTTAGTGAGAAAGCTGTTAGAGAAAAATGCCGAAAGTGGAAGCCTTATTCGTCCATTGCTTCTCGATTCTTCTATCGAGCATTGGATGACGGATTAACAAAAAAGGAATTTCACTTGTTCAAATAGGAGGTTGTTCATATATGGCTACAAAAGGAAATAAGAAAACTAATTATGAGGCTAACGAAGCCTTTCTACAATATGAAGAGGAAATCGTAACTCATCCTGCATATGCGGGTATGCCAGATCTACGCCATGATGATGGTACTATTCAATGGGAAGCGCCATCAAACAGAGGCTCTGGTGTTTTTCAGTTTTCACATGATAAACGATATCAATGGTGGGTAGAAAAAGCCAAAGAAATCGGCATCAGCACCGATGAAGATAAATGGATCAGTAAGGTAGCAAAAACCATCCATCCAACAAAACAGCACCCGTGCAAAGTCTGCGGACGTGTCATGGACATCCGTTATTGCTACCTGTCAGCCAATTTTATGAAAAGGGTACAAAAACTATCCTTTTATGATGGTTCCGTCGAGATGGAAGAAACTACCCACATTTTAGATTTTGTCACATCATTCGTTGATACATACGGCGATGTCGCGTATGACTCCTTACCAGGATTGCTAAAATGCACTCAGGCTAAAGAGATTCCAAACTTACCGCATGATCTGTCTTCATGGACATCTTGGATAGAACAAAGCTACATACCCAAAGAGCCAAGTATGCTTAGTCCTGGCGCGATGTCCAATGCTCCTGATCGACTTGATGGTTTCCATACATTTAACCGCTGCTGTCGTTCTACTGCAGACAAAGGTCGTTCAAAGGAAAACCTCGCATCATATTCAACCGACAGAAGAGCTTTTGAGAACTGGAGTGATGGCAACTGGATTACGGCCAATAAGTTGATGGGCTTTATAAACTCTAATCCCAGTATGAAAAAAGAGCATTGCGCCAACGAAGAAAACGGTGGACACCATCCTCGCCCATGTAGTGCAGATCATATCGGGCCGATATCACTTGGCTTCTGTCATAGACCGGAGTTTCAGCTTCTTTGCAAGCCATGTAACAGCGCAAAGAATAACAGGATGTATTATACAGATGTTCTCCATCTGATTGAGGTTGAAGAGGACGGAGAAACTGTTGCAACATGGTATGCAGACCCAATTTGGCAAAAGTGCAAGGGTAAGGTAACCGACAAAGAGTCTGCCCTACGACTCAGCCGCGTAATGCGTGATAATCGCAATGTTGCGATGATGCTTTTGGCTGATTTTATCGATAGAAATGAATTCCTTTTCCTCTTTACACTCCTCAATTTGGAGTACGCCAACTATGACTACGATATCATTCCTGGAACGACAAAAATCAATCACCAGATTGTAACTGTGGATTTTTCGCGTAAAGCAAGCACCTTGAGATATGTCAATATTCAGAAAACAAGAAAGATTCGAGTTGCTTTTTCCTCACTTTCTGAGTATGCAAAGAAGGAAAACCGCAATGGATATGCGTACACTAATGCAGAGATTGAGACTCTGAAAAAGCAAGCGTTCATCATTCTCTCTAATATCAACAGCAACATGAAAAAGCTGAATACGGCTCTTATTGCGGCGCTTTCCGATGAAGATCGCATTGATGCAGAAATCGAAGCGTTTTTGTCTACTGTAGATTATGCCACTCTAAAGAATACGCAAGAGTTCATTCGAGTAAAGGAACTACTTAAACAAATTATGGAGTTAGTTGCCCAAGAACTAGCTTCCAATTGGGACGATGCTCGTTATTCGAGAGAAATAGCTGACGAATAAAAAATCGCCGACCATCTGTTAATCACAGGTGGTCGGCTTATTACGTTAGAAATAACTTTCGAGATATTCGTCCGCAGTTATTTCTCCTCGCATAAATTTTTGATAAGGATTTGCGGCAGGAAAGCGATAATTATATCGACTCCCATCTTCCCCTGGGTGAAGCTGCGGCAAATCACCAATTGCATCCTCGACACCTATAACAGATGGGAGAAGCGATAATTGTCCATCCTTGGGAACGCATGATATTTCTTTCATGCTAAAGCTTTGAACAAGGTCAGCATCACCGCCAATGATTATTACACGATCTCTCCGTTGCGGAACTCCGAAGTTGGCTGCACTGACCTGGTTTACTTTGATTTCTGAAACACACTCTTTCAACTCGGCCTTTATCATCTCAAAGAATTGTCCCTTATCCAAATTGAGAATTCCGCGAACATTCTCAAAAACAAAGCCGTCTGGTCTGATTGCCTTGACTATGCTGGCATAGGACTTAAACAACCAGTTGCGCATGTCTTCAGCACCTCGCCGCGTATTCGCGGTCGAGAATCCTTGGCAAGGTGGTCCTCCAAGAACGAATAGCGGAAGGTTGGGATTTTCTTTCCTTGCAGCTATCGCTGCATCTACAATCGCATCATGAACCTCTTGACTATTAATATCACCAACAATTGCTTCTCCACTAAGATTTCTCTTGTGTGTCTCTACTGCGTAGTTGTCGATATCATTCCCGATTATTGGAGTCCAACCTGCCCAGATGAAGCCCAGCGCAAGGCCTCCTGCGCCGCAGAAAAGATCCACAAACTGCCCTTTGAAAGGGATGTTCTTGGCAATCTGATAGGCAAGCAGTGGTGGTACGGCATTCCCAATCTGATTATTTATTGCCCCAAGCGATCCGATGAACTCAAACGAATCTGGGAAACTCTGAAACCGTGCCGCTTCTCTTTGCGATATAGTCCTATCTTGATCATAATGCATATGGCATCCGTTGCCCGGGCGGTTGAAATAGGTATTAATTGTATATGCAGGCATATCAGGACGAAGCCTACCATAATATGTGGACCGGCTTCCTTTTCCTGCTTTATAGCTTTCCCTGATTTGAACAAGCCTTTGTGATGGCACGCTTTCCGGGATGTTCTTCCAATTCCCCCCTGGTGGAACACACTTTATTACTTGCATATCCAATTCGCTCAACGAAGATGCGTAGTGATTGAAAATCATGGTCTTCTTTTCTCCATCATGACTATTTTCCCGATACTGCCGAATAATGTTTGTTCGGTATTCCTGATCCAGCTTGAACGAATCTACAATGATTTCATATTCATCAGCCGAGAGGTTGTATAGATGCGCAACTGCCAATTCAATATCGTTTTCCACGTCTTGACCTGTCAATTGCTTATCAACTAGTTCTATAATGTTCATATCAATAGACGGTTGAGGAACACGAATCTGCTTCACGAATCCTGCTGACACGTGATTGGATACCAGCATACTCCTCGCTTGATATTCAAATATCAACGAATTCATGATTGCAAGCAGCATTTTGAGGCTTAAAAGTGCGGCTTCATCGCCATAGACCACGCCGAGAGAATTTCCGCAGATGAATCCAGGCGGCAACAATGTGGCTTTGATTCGATGTACTTGAGAGTCCCGAGACACATCACGCCACACGACCTTGCTCATAGACGAACTCAGCGGAGGAATTACCATTTCCTCATTCAAGAACAACTGATCGCTCGTGAAAGAATACCTGTCTACCATATAGCCTTTTGCGAATTCAATTTTACCAGTAGGTAACAGCTTTTCTTTTACTCTTGTTTCATCTAATTCGCGTGTGAAACTCAATCCTGTTGCATCACAAAATTCATCTGTCGAAGGAAGCTGTTCAAGATACATCATTATAGGAATAGCCTCAATTCCAGTTTTCAACGGAATACAAAACCCCGTTCGTTTGATATATTCAAAAACAGCTTTTTCTATCTTCTTTTCTTTATATGTATCCTTATCGCTATATATCCTTACGCTAAGACTTTGATCCGTTTCTCCGCCCTTAACCACTATGGTAATGCTTGAGATATCCGCGCTACCATAGAGCTTTAATTCAGCAGGATAATAAGAAACATTTATGACCTTGTAGTTTTCAAATATCCAACTTCTAAGTCTGCTTGAAACCTGGTCATTGAGCAAAGAAGCCGGAGAAACTATCCCGCAGAAACCACTTGATTTTATTAATCTAAGCGCCACCTCGGTTCCACATCGTGCAAGGTTTGTTCCCCATTTGCCAAATTTCGAAGAAGGCTGCGAAATCGTAAACGCCGCCTTCATATAAGAATCATACTGCTCTATTGCATTACGATACCCAACCATAGCTTCTTCGCTGTTATTCTTGCTAAAGAGTTTCTGAGGCTTCAAAAGACTCCACGGTGGATTCGTTACGCAAATATCATATTTTCCACGAACAGCATAGTATTCTACAAATGCATCTGCTTGACGAGCATCAAGTTCATATTTCAATCCAGTAGATTCACAAAACTGTGCTATCTCACATTTTGCTGTATTCACAGCGTTTATATCGATATCCCAGATTGAGATTAGTAAACGCTTAGATGATATTCTCTCAGATTTTCGTAATTCTGAAAGCAAAGAAATAATTAGCCTTCCATCTCCACAAAATGGATCGATAATGCGCAATTCCGAAGAAAAGGAGTCGTACACATAGTACTGACTTAACACCCGCATCATGCTTGCCGCTATGTCAAAGTCAGTATAAAACTTTCCGAGGATCTTTTCGTCCTCAAAGTCCGTCTGAGTAAAAGCATCAACAAACTGATAGTATTCTTCGCTTAATTTATGCGGAGCTTTGCTTGATATCTTCATTATTTATAACATCCTCTTTCAGTCTATTGCGCTTTTCCCGCTTTTTACCCATTCATCAAGTTCAGCTTTTTTTAACTTCCACTGCTTTCCTATTTTATGAGCAGGGATCCCACTATCTGCCTTCTTTATCCAATTACGAACGGAATCTTTATTTACGCCAAGATAATCAGCGGCTTCTTCAATCCCCACCCATTTGTCCTCTTGTTCAAACATATAGTTTTCTCCTTACATGGATTTTTGCAAATTCATTATAGCATATTTTTCGTAGAGATTCAAGGGAATAGGCATGAATAAATATGAATTGATATGGATTTAATGATCTTTGCACATAGTTTTTCGTGCTGTGGGATTCTACGACTTAAAGATTATCCCTGTAATTCAACGATTGCCCTCGGTAGTTCAACGATTACTCGACTGTTTAACGATTACGGTAGAGCAGAAAGCAGCAATCCTCGTAAAACGCACGAACCCCGCCGCAGAATTGCTCTGCAGCGGGGTTCGCTTATGCGCTGAAACAGCCGAAAAGCCTTATGTCAAGCGGTTTTCGGGCATAGAAAAATGCCACCGTAATTCTATCAAAATTACGGTGGCATTATGGTCGGAGTGGCGAGGCTCAAACTCGCGGCCTCCGCATCCCAAATGCGGCGCGCTATCAACTGCGCTACACCCCGATAGTTATTAAATTGTGGTCGTGTAAGTGGTCAAATCTGTGGTCAAAAGTTTTTTGCCGAAACACACGGCGGCGGAAAAGCGAGGAAATGCGAGAAAAACGGAGATTTTACGAGCTTTCGGCGGTCGGCTCATGAGGCGGTCACACGCTCCCAAAACTGGTGGGTGACCGTTACCCTACATCCCGGTATTCGGTTTTGGGGTTAAATCCGTAGGCGTTCAAATCAAAGGGGCGCGGGACCCGGCGCTCCGGATCCGTTCGGCGAGGCGGCTGTCGCCGCCTCGTCTCAGTTGTTCCGGCTCAGAGCCTCCCGGCACGCCGCACATACATTTTTGCCCTCGTAGGCAATCAGATCTTCCGTACTGCCGCAGAAAATACAGGAGGACTGATGCTTCTGCAGGATAATGCGCTCGCCGTCCATGAATATCTCGACCGGGTCGCGCTCGTTCAGCCCCAGCGTCTGCCGGATGGACATCGGGATCACGATCCGCCCCAGCTCGTCCACGCGCCGGATAATGCCGGTTGATTTGATGCGCGTCGGTTTGTCGGTGCAGTTTCCAGCCGCCGTCATATTCTCTGCGTCTTTTTGCTGCTTCATTGAATACGCCTTCCTTTCCCATGCACTGTGTTTCGCCCGACCGCCGGACCGGGGCGTGCTTCTCTGCCGCCGCGTGTCGCAGTGTGTCGGTTGCTTCCTCACGCCCATTATACACGCCTTGTCAGAATCTGTCAACGGGTCTGCCGCTTCTTTAACAAGGAATTTACCAATCGTTCACGCATGGGGCGAAAGTGTGTGCCGTGCGGCGGGGGTGTCCGGAAGCCGGATGCCGACCGGCTCCGGACTGCCGCGTGTGGGCACCGGAAGAACCGGTCAAACCGGTCTGACCGGTCAGAACCGGAACAGTTCGGCCGCGCTGGAGCGCAGGTTCATCTGCGAGTCCACGGCGGGATCGTCCAGCATGGTCATCTCCAGTGTCAGGTGCCGGCGCTCCAGCCGCCGGTTGTCCGGGGCGGGAACGGGATTTCCCAAATCGTACCTGAGAATCGCGCCGTTGTAGGCGGATGCGTGAGTCAGGCAGTGATAGCCTGTCAGGAAGGCGCCGCTGTCGCCGTTCAGCACGCCGGAGGACGCGCAGACCGCCCGTGCCGCACTGCGGACGTATTCCAGCTCCATATCCAGCCGGACGGACAGTGTCTCGGTGGTCAGGGCACCCGGGGCGTTGAGCGAGAAGGTCAGGCTTCCGCCGTCCGCCGCCATGCGCCAAGCCAGCGACAGTCCGTACAGCAGGAACGCCTCCCAGACGCGCGGGTGGGAGCAGAAAACCTGCCGGTCCTGATCCCGATCCGTGTCGCCGTCGCGGGTTGGCTCCTCCTGCGCAACACAGCCGATTGCTGCCGCCATGCTGCAGATGCAGTCGGACACGTCCCGCAGACGCACGGTCTGCCTGTCCGGCTGTGGGAACAGCGCCGGCAGTCGTTCGCTCAGCTCGTACGCGGCTTCGGTCAGCACCTGATAGGTTTCGGCATCACAGCGTCCGGCTCCCATTGCCCGAACCGACTCGGACACGATCCAGTCCGTCTGCAGAAGTCCCCGGTTGACTGCGGCGGCACCGCGTTTGCCGGGCACGTGGAAGTGGATCAGCAGTCCCACACCGCAGGCGGGCAGGTAGCGCTTGGAGAGCAAGCCCAATCCGTGCTCGGTCATGATGAGCAGCGGACGCGTTTCCTGCGAGCAGAACCACGGTTGCGTTTCCTCCGGGACCTGTACTTCTCTTGTCAGGTAAGCGCCCGGTTCCCACGCTCCCGCCGGTGCCCGCGAGGCGAGCACATATCCGGACAGTGAGTCGATTCCGAACAGGGCATAGCTGATGCTGTATACGAATCCGTCCGGGATCACTGTGCCCGGCGGGTAATTGAAGGACCAGCGGGTATAGGAAGTCATGCGCTGAGACATAGGTTCCGCCCTTTCCGTAAATGAAAAATTGGCTTATTATACCATATTTTCGGCTGAATTTCAATAGTTTTGTGAAGATTACGCACGCCGAAGGAAAAATTTTTTTCGGAGTAACAGCCGCGGTGCTGTCTGGGGCACCTTCCCGCTGAGAATGCACGCACCGCACATTTGCTCCAAATCATAAGCGAAAACCTGTTGACAACAAACCGCTGTCCGGTGTATAATATTATAAGGTATCAAGAGAGGATGTGACGGAACATGAGAATCCTGCTCACAGGCGGCGGAACAGCCGGACACGTCAACCCGGCGCTGGCTGTTGCCGATGCACTCCGGGCACGCGATCCGGAGACGCAGTTCCTGTTTGCGGCGTCGGATATGCCGCGTGATAAGGCAAACGACCTGATCCCCCGCGCAGGGTACGAGTTGCGGCATATCCATATCCGAGGCATGAGAAGCCCGATCGTACACCCCGCCAATCTCGCCCTGCCGTTCATCATGAGCCGGGCGCGGAGACAGGCACGGGCGCTCATCCGGGCGTTTTCCCCCGACCTTATCATCGGGACGGGCGGGTTTGCCTGCTGGCCCGTGGTGGCGGAGGGCGCGGCGCTGGGTATTCCGACCGCCGTGCATGAGTCCAACGCATTGCCCGGCAAGGCAATCATGCAGGTCAGGCATCGGGTGGATCGCATATTTATCAACTTTCCGGAAACGGCTGACCGGCTGAACCTGACAGGCAGGGAGAGGGACAGGGTCATCCGGGTCGGGAACCCCATTCTGCCGGGATTCGGTGCCGTGTCCCGCGCGGACGCACGGAAACAGCTGGGGCTTGCCCCGGACGAGGTGTCCGTGCTTGCCTTCGGCGGCAGTCTGGGGGCGGAGCGGCTCAATGATGCGCTGGTCGCGCTGGCAGAGCGTGTCGCGCGCGACCTGCCGCACGTCACGCTGACGTTTGCCGCCGGTAAGCGGGATTACGACCGCACCGCCGCGAACCTGAAGGGCAGTGCCGCCGCGGGGTGCCCCCGCATCAGCCTGCTGGATTATATTTACGATATGCCGGTGCGGATGGCGGCGGCTGACCTCGTGGTGTCCCGCGCGGGTGCCATGACGGTGTCCGAGCTGTCCCTGCTCGGAAAGGCGGCGGTGCTGGTGCCGTCCCCGTATGTGGCGGACAATCATCAGCTCCGCAACGCGCAGGCGCTGGTACGGGCGGGCGCGGGTGTGTGCGTCGAGGAGGACGGACTGCCGGGCGGTGCGCTGGAACGCGCCGTCCTGCCGTTGCTGGCGCAATCGGCGGAGCGTGCCGCCATGGGACAGCGTCTGCAGGAGGGCTTCGCCTGCCCGGACGCAAACGAAAGGCTCTGCGTGGAGCTGCTGCGCCTTGCGCGCGGGCAGGCATGATACCGCCGGAGCCGGAAGGAAGGAGATGGTAGCTATGCCATGGCTACGAACGCAACTGAAACGGGCGGGTGGCGCTTTGCGCGGCGCCCTGTGGCGGATCCGACACAGATCCCACCCGAAACGCCCGCGGCGGGCGGCGCGCCCGCGCAGATTTAAAGATAAATTCCTGCAGAAGGGGCGTTTCGGCACGAATGTGCCGCTGAAGAAACGCTTTCGAGCCCTTCGCTGGCTGTATGGGACGGGGGCGGCACTGCTGGCGATGCTGATCCTGTCCTGCACGGTGCTGGGCGTGTCCTACGCGTGGCTCGTGACCGACATCCGGGTGGAGGGTGCCTCACGGTACCGGGCGGACGATCTGCGGGAGGCGCTGGGCGTCCGGACGGACGACCTGATGCTGGGCTTTTCGGCATCCGACACCGAGCGGAGCCTGCGGAAGCAGTTCCCGCTGCTGGCGTCCGCCTCCCTGCACCGGGCACTGGACGGGACGCTCACGCTGACCGTCCGGGAGGAGGAGACTCTGCTCTATACCCGGCACTACCGGAACTACTACCTGCTGTCTGCCACGACTCTGCGCGTCATCGCCGTGGATGCGACGCCGGATGCGTGGCTCGGCTATGCCCCCGCGTATATCGGACTGCCGGAGCAGGCGCGGCTGCGCGTCGGTGATACGCTGACGTTTGCCTTCCTGCCGTACCCCGGCGAGCGAGAGTCGGGCAACGTAGCCACCTATGAGGTGGAAACAGCCACAGCCGGGGAGAAATTCGCCTACGTGGATGAGGTGCGTACCGCCATTCTGAACTCCTCTCTGGCTCGTCACGTCACGGGGATGGAGCTGAGTGACCGGTATGACCTGTGGTTTTTGCTGGACGGAAAGATCAAAATCCGGCTGGGCAACACCGACCGGCTGGCGGACAAGCTGTCCCTGGCGGCGACCGTGCTGGCAAAGCAGACCGAACCGTCCGGACCGGCATTGCTGGACGCTTCCGATCCCGCCGCCGTCACCTACCGGGAGGCTCCGGATATAACCCTGCCGGATTGGGCGGGCAGCCGATGACTGCCGGCGGTTCTAAATTGTGAACATTCCATAAATTTTTTCAAAGCTATTGCTTTTTTGGCAAAAAAACGGTATTATATAGGTATGGTCAATTCCTGCAGGCAGCAGGAGCCGTGCCTGCCGCCAGGCGGCACGCCTGAGTGAATAATCCGAGCAAGGGGAGGAAGTAACATATGACTTTTGAACACGACGATACCAATTCGTCCGGCGTAAAAATTGAGGTAATCGGCGTCGGCGGAGGCGGAAACAACGCAGTCAACCGCATGATCAATTCCAACATCAAGGGCGTGGAGTTCGTCGCCATCAACACCGATGCGCAGGTGTTGAAGAAGTCGGATGCCACGACCAAGCTTGCCATCGGGCAGAAGCTGACCAACGGGTTCGGCGCCGGCGCCAATCCGCAGATCGGCGCACGCGCGGCGGAGGAGTCTATTGACGAGATCAAGAAGATTCTGGAGGACGCCGACATGGTGTTCGTCACCGCCGGCATGGGCGGCGGCACCGGTACCGGTGCGGCGCCTGTTGTGGCGCGGCTTGCCCGGGAGGCGGGCGCACTGACCGTCGGTATCGTGACCAAGCCCTTCACGTTTGAGGGCAAGCGCCGCATGGCGCAGGCGATAGCCGGCATCAAGGAACTGAGCCAGTACGTGGATTCGCTGGTGGTCATCCCCAACGACCGGCTGTGCCAGATGCCCGACACGCCCCGCATTACATTGCAGAATGCGTTTGAGATCGCCGACGGCGTCCTGTCGCAGGGCACCCGCAGCATCTCCGACCTTATCAACGTGCCCAGCTTCATCAACCTTGACTTTGCCGATGTTTCCTCCGTCATGAAGGATGCGGGCTACGCGCACATGGGTGTGGGCGTCGGTACCGGCAAGGACAAGGCAGAGGATGCGGCGCGCAACGCCATCTCCAGCCCCCTGCTGGAGTCCTCTATCGCGGGCGCGCGCGGCGTGCTGATCAGCGTGGTGGCGTCCTCGGATGTCAGCCTCGCGGATGTGGAGATCGCGTCTACCATGATTTCGGCAGAGGCGGCGCCGGATGCAAACGTCATCTGGGGTGTCAACTTTGACGACGAGATGGACGACAGTATGCGCGTCACCATCATTGCCACCGGCTTTGATAAGAAGAACGACACGGATGCTCCCGCCGCAGCATCGGACGCCAAGTCGGAGCCCGCTCCGGCTGCGCCTGCCCCGGCGGCAACGTCCGCCAAGGCAGCCCCCAAGGCATCTGCCAATCCGGCACCTGCCGAGAGTGAAAACAAGCTGCCCAAGGGGTTCGTTGATCGGCTGACCGCGCTGGATGATGAGCTGTCATCGCTCAAGGGTATCCGGTAAGATCTGATTTTTGCATGACAGGATGCCTCCGGGCTTCCGTATGCGCCGCACCGGCGCACGGAGCCGGAGGCATCTTTTTTGCGCGGGACGGTGCCCCGCCCCCCGGCGCACGCAGGCGGCGCGCCTGCACGCGGCAGGGCAAATGTGCCCGCTCGGTGGCACAAGTGTCGCACATCCCGGAAAAAATTCCGGGAATTTTTGTGTATACCGCTTGACCGGAGCGCCCGGCTATGCTATAATGGAAGCGTATGGGGCAGGGAAGCCCCACCGCTAACCGTGAGATCAAACAGGAGGTATTTGCTATGTTGCCAATCGCCATTCAACTGTATTCCGTGCGCGACGACGCAGCCACCGATATGCGGGGTACACTGCAGAAGATCAGGGAAATGGGGTACGACGGCGTTGAGTTTGCCGGTCTGCACGGACACACCGCCGAAGAGGTTCGGGAGATGTGTCAGGAAATCGGACTTTTGCCCCTGTCGGCACACGTGCCGTATGACGAGATGGTCGCCGATCCGGAGGGCGTGCTGGGACAGTATGCTGCCATCGGATGCCGCTATGTCGCCATTCCGTACCTGATGCCGGAGTACCGCCCCGGAACGCCCGGCTTTGCGGATGTCATCCGGAATGCCGCCATGCTGGGGGAGGTTGCCAACCGGCTGGGCATGACTCTGCTGTATCACAACCACGATTTTGAGTTCCAGAAGATTGACGGCAAGTACGCGCTGGAGGTGCTGTACGATACCGTGCCCGCCTCCCTGCTCCAGACCGAGCTGGATGTGTGCTGGGTGCGCGTCGGCGGCGAGGAGCCTGCCGCCTATATCCGCAAGTATACCGGGCGTGCGCCGGTCGTCCACCTCAAGGACTACGCCGGCGGCAAGTCCGAGCATATGTACGAGCTGATCGGCATTCAGTCCGAGCACGCGCCGGAGGAGCATCCCTTTGAGTTCCGCCCTGTCGGCTCCGGTGTGCAGGACATCCCCGCCATTCTCGCCGCCGCCGACGATGCCGGCGCGAAGTGGCTGGTTGTCGAGCAGGATCAGCCCTCCATGGGGCTTACCCCGATGGAGTGCGCCCGCGCGAGCATCGGCTACCTGCGCGGACTGTGAGCGGAGGAAGCGTATGAAACGGTACAGATGGACGCTTGCGGCAGCGCTGCTTGCCGCCCTGCTGGCGCTGGGTGTGTCGGGATGCCGGAATGACGGCGGACCGGCAACCGACAGCGAAACGGACGGGACCGGATCCGTTACGGAGCCGGCATCCACCGCCGTTGCCTCCGAAACGCCCACCGAAGATCCGACCGAAACCACCGAGTCCGCCGCGACAATTCCGGAGGAAATGACCATGGCTCCCACCGAAACACTGTCCGTTATCGCGGACGGAAAGACCTCGTACACCGTCCTGCCGGGCGCGGGCGTGACCGACGCCTGCCGCGCCGAGCTGGACTGGCTGTACGCCGTCATGGATGAAAAGTACGGCACGCATCCCGCCGAGGCGGAGAGCGGCTCCGGCAAGGTCATCACGTTGACAATGCAGGGCAACAGCCACGACTGGTCTGTCGAGGTGGACGCGGCGACCGGCACCATCGCGCTGAAGGGCGGCTCCGCCGCCGCGCTGGGACAGGCGATCCGCTATGTCGGAACGCAGTTCTGCGGCGCCGCGGACGGCAGTCTCACGGTGCCCGTGAACGGCAGCCACACCTACACCTACGCGACCGATAAAATCAACAACAGCAGTCTGCTTTCCTACGAGGGAAGGGGCACCGCCACGCCCTCCAACGAGAAGGGGACGCTGATGACGCCCGCCTGGCTGGATACAGCCGTCATCGTGGAGGTGCGGCTGGATACCGCCTCCATCGGCGGTAAGTTCCAGGATTCCCGCGCCCTGATCGACTTCTATGCCGAAGCCGGCGTAAACGTCATCTGGCTCGATCCCATCTACCAGCGCGGTCCCGGCGGAAACGGCTACGGCAATGTCGGGCTTCACACCGTGGAGCCTGCCCTGACCGGAACGCAGGATATGGCGGAGGGCTGGGCTATCGTCCGGGATTTCGTGGAGTATGCCCATTCCAAGGGTGTGTATATCCTGCTCGACCTCGTTTCGTGGGGCACCATGAAGAAGGCGCCGCTGGTCACGGAGCATCCCGACTGGTTTGCCGGGGAGGCGTGGGGCAACGCCGCCTTCAACTGGAAGAATGAGGAGTTCCGCGAGTGGTTCATTACGCAGGCGGTTCACAATATCCAGTACACCGGGGCGGACGGCTACCGCTGTGACTGTGAGCCGTTCACCGCCGGGTACGATGTGTATGCCGAGATCCGGAGCAGGCTGAACGCAAACGGGATTTACCCGCTCATCATGAGCGAGGACGGCGGGGAGCGCCGGACAGCCTTTGACTGCGAGCAGGACGGCGTGCTGGATTACTCCGCCATGACGCGCGGTCAGCTCTACCAGCAGACGCAGGCGAATTTCTTTGTGGACGGGTACCTGTCCATGGTCGCATCGGTGCAGAAGGGGCGGGGGCTCGGCTCTGCCGAACAGCAGAGCAAGCGCCGTACCGCAGGCACCTACCGCTACTACACCAACTGCATCACCAACCACGACTACCAGAACCGCAGTGTCTGCGGCAACCGCCTCAAGATAGGCTACGCCGCCATTTACGCGCCCTTCATCCCGGTGTGGTACATGGGCGATGAATTCGGCGTACAGCAGAAGAACGCCGTCCTGTACGACAAGAAGGTGGACTACAGTCAGATCGAAACCAATCCGGAGCAGGGGCTGTTCTTTGAGGATGTCAAGCGCATGATTGCCATCCGGCGCTCCTTCCCCGACATTTTCCAGTACTTCCCGCTCAACCACCGCGACGCCAATATCTGCAAGGTAAACGTCACCGGGGCGACTGTTACCGACACCAAGACCGACAACTACGCCCGCTTCATGGGGGACAGGATGGTCATCGTGGTTGCCAACAACAAAGCGGAACAGTCCGGTGTCTGCACGGTTGGGATCCCCTTCTCGGACGGCTTCACACAGCAGTACTACAACTACCGCGTGACCGATCTGCTGACCGGGCGCGTGATCGCCGTCGGACGTGCCGACACGGTCAACAATTTCTCTGCTGTCGTGCCTTACGAGTACTGCGGTGTCTTCCTCGTGGAGGGCATTGATCCCATCCCGGCGGCGTGAGCCCCCCCTTTTCCCGGATCTTTTGAAAAAAAGATACATATAACACAGTTCCCAAAAAGCAAATGATGCAAAGGAGATTACGAATATGGCAGAGAAAATGGATGCCAAGCTGGATTACGCAAACCAGAAAGTCGAGCAGGTCATCGACACCAATCGCAAGCTGCGCGTCGGTATCATCGGGTGCGGCTGGATTGCAGACGCGCACATTGATTCCTACAAGCGGATGCCCGATGTCGAGCTGGTCGCGGGCTGCGACCTGATTCCCGGCAAGGCGGCAGCCTTCTTCAAGCGCAATGGTGTGGAGGGCGTCAAAACCGATTACGCCTCCCACAAGGAGATGCTGGATGACGAGAGCCTGCAGCTGGATGCCGTGTCCATCTGCACCTACAACCGCCAGCACGCCGCCCCCGCCATCTATGCGCTGAGCAAGGGCGTCAATGTCCTGCTGGAGAAGCCCTTCACCGTCACGCTGGACGAGGCGCTGGAGGTCATGAAGGCGGAGAAGGCGAGCGGCAAGGTGCTGTCCATCGGCTTCCAGCCCCGTCTGGATCCCAATATGCAGATGATTAAGAAGATCGTTGAGTCCGGCGAGCTGGGCAAGATCTACTACATCCAGACCGGCGGCGGACGCCGGCGCGGCATTCCCACCCCGTTCCCGGAAGTCACCTTCATCCGCGATGAGACCGCCGGTCTCGGCGCACTGGCAGATATCGGTTGCTACTCGCTGGATATGGTGCTTAACGCCATCGGCTACCCGAAGCCGCTGTCCGTGACCGGCTACAAGAGCGACTTCTTCGGCAAGGATCCCACGACCTATCCGGATCACCCCGAGTACGCGCAGAAGTTCGGCGTGGATGATTTCGCCGCCGCGTTTATCCGGCTGGAGGGCGGTATCATTCTGGACTTCCGCATCGCGTGGGCGATGAACGTTGACACCCCCGGGGATACCATCATTCTGGGTACCAAGGGCGGTCTGCGCATCCCCTCCACCGACTGCTGGAACGGTTCGGTGGGCGGTCCCATGACCATCTACAAGACCATCGGCGGCATCAACTACGAAACGCAGGTTCCGATTATCAATGACGGCGGTCCGTCCCTGTTCGACCGCAAGATCCGCTCCTTCCTGGATGCCTGCAAGACCGGCGGCAAGGCGCCCGTCCCCACCTCGCAGATCATCTACAACCAGGCGATCCTGGACGGCATTGCCCGTTCCGCGAAGCTGGGCCACGAGATCGAGCTGGAGATCCCGGAAGTCTGACGCTGATTGTATCAAAAACCACAGGCAAGCCCCCGGCGCAGCTGCGCCGGGGGCTTGCCTGTGGTTCGGGGTGGCGGACGAAAGCGGGGGACCGATGCTGCTCGATCCCCCGCGAAACGGGTTGCTTTATTCAAAGATTGTCTTTGACCGCAGAGCGTATGCGCCGCTTAAGGATCAATCCCTCAGTCCTTCTTCCGGAGCGTGACACCCACGCCGGCAAGAATCAGGGCGGCAACGCCCACCACAGACGCGCTCACAACAGAGGCGCAGCCGGACTTCTTCTCCTCGCCGGCTCTGGTGGTGGTAGCAGACGCCACATCGGACTGGCTGTTGCTCGCTGCAGGCTGAGATGCGGTATCCACCGTCGTCTGCGTCTCGGTAGCGGTGGAGGTGGCGGTATCATCCGACGAATCCTCTCCCGAAGCGGTTTCTTTGTCGGTAGAGGTTTCGGTTGCCTCGCCCTCCGCCAGTTTCTTTGCCATGCTGTCGATCTTAGCCTGCGCATCGGGCGTCAGACCGGCGACCAGAATGGCGTTCGCCAGGGACGAATCGTTCTCCTGGCTGTCCGCGATGAACAGAATGTCATCCACGACCTGGATCCGGGTAATGCAGGTGCCGTAGGCTTCCTCGTACTTCAGGGTAGCGATCTCGGTCATATCATCGTCATTGTACACCTTGATGGTCTGTCCGTTCTTGTTGCCGACCAGAATGTACTTGCCCGCATGGCAGACCGAGTAGGGATTCTCCAGCTCGTAGGATGCAACGCAGGAGGCACCGTCGGGCGCGATCTTCATGAGAGCCTTCTTACCGCTCTTGAGCTTGGCGGTCAGCCAGACAACGCCGTCCGTATCCACCGCCAGGTAGTAACCGTCGTCCAGCATGGAATCAGCCGTCCGGACGGGGCACTGGTCGTCAGAGAAATTGATGTAGCCGTTGGTTCCGAAGTCGGTGTTCAGCACCGGCTTGGAGGGGTTGGTCACGTCGAAGCAGTACAGTGCATCGTAAGCATAGTTGGTCATGACGTAGCAGTAGTACTTGTCACCGATCTTGGCGACCTCAACACCGTTGATGCCGACCTGAATGCCGTTCGCATCGCCGGGCTGATCGCCGAACTGGTACACAGGACCTTCCCACAGCTCCTCAAACTGCTTGGTCTCATCGTTGATGTGCGCGATGCCCAGGGAGACCAGGTTGAAGTTGGTGGAGAAGGAGAAGCCGCAGTAGACATTGCCTCTGTCGTCCGCCGCGATGCCCTTGACGTAGGAGAAGGGACCCTGCGCAACGCTCGGATCCTGCTCGGAGTCAAAGCGGTAGTACACGTCGGTGATGGCGCCGGATGCGAAATCATACAGGGCGCAGCCGCGGAAATTGGAGCCGTTGAGGTGCCCCATCAGAGCGTACTTGCCGTCCGGCGTGACGCAGAAGCCTCTCATGTTGACCGAGCAGATCTCGCGCTCCTCGTCGTCCAGCTCGCGGATTTCCTTCCAGCCGCTGTCATAGTTCTCATAACCCTTTGCCAGCGCGGAGTAAAAGCTCTTGCCCTCCTGATACACGAGTGCCTTCAGTTCAATTTCTGACCAAGTGCTGTCGTTGACACTGTCGTTCAGCGCGGCGGTGGGAACCGTTACCGCGCAAACCGTCAGAAGCATCGACAGGCACAGCAGAAGCGGAATCATCTTCTTCATAGTTGCTTTCCTTTCTGAATTGTAAGCGGGACAAATGCCTGAGCGGCAACCCTTGCTGCCGTTAGCTATGCCCCGCCTGCCGGGGTTTGCCCCTGTGCAGTTCCTTCAGTATACCATGTATATATGACAAATCATCGTAAAATTCCGGAACTTTCTGTGAACGAATGATTAAATGCGCTCAAATCACATAAAAAAGCCGTGCGCGCGCCCATTTCGGCAGGTAAAAACGACAAGAAAAAAAGACTTCCCGCCGGCGTATGTCTGCGGGAAGTCTTTATGGATGCGACCGGATCCGGTCTTACGCCTGCATGGCGTTGAGTGCCTTGGTGAACTCGCTCTTCTGGTGTGCGGCGCAGTTCTTGTGGATGATGCCCTTGGCAGCGGCAACATCGATCTTCTTGCACGCGACCTTGTAAAGCTCCTGTGCGGCAGCCATATCGTTGGCGGCAACCGCAGCGCGGTACTTCTTGACGTCGGTCTTCATCTGCGTCTTGAACATCTTATTCTGCAGGGTCTTGGTCTCGGTAACGCGCACGCGCTTCTTCGCGGACTTGATATTCGGCATGACAGCTTCCTCCTCATAGAATAATTCCTATGCTCCCGTCCCGCTTCATCTGAGAGGGTATGCCGCAGGACTCACATATACCCTTTTATCATACCACAATTCGCCGCAAATTGCAAGAGGTTTTCAAAATTTTTCTGAGGAAACTTTGTGGAGTAAAATTTCCAAGCAAATGCAACTCTAAATGCTGCTGTTGCGGTTGCTTGGATAATTTGCGTATTTGCCTTCTTGCGGACGGCTCGACCTGCCCCTGCCGTCCCCTGCGGAGCGGCTTGCCTTCTTTGCCGCTTGCCAACCCTGCCTTTAGCTTGCTTTGTCGCCCCCATCCCCCCGCCCGCGCTCGCAGAGCGCT
>OJMH01000536.1_pt1 | contig 48587 bp, 39 predicted proteins | sample 1597111 | NCBI WGS metagenome assembly OJMH01 (sample SAMEA2452115, study PRJEB22498) | human gut metagenome | reverse complement strand
GGTAAGTGACGGCCAGCCACAGAAACAAATTCGAAGATTCGCCGTTTTCGTCGGCCGCTTTCGCCAGCAGAGCCGGAACGACCGCCTCGACATCGCTGCGCCCCAGGTAAGCGACGATCTGCAAAAATTCATGCACCGGCAGACGGTCGGCCTGCTGCAAATACGCCGCAGCCAATTGCTGTCCTTCTTCCTGCTGTCGGCAAAATTCGGCGAGCAGCAATCGGGCGGTCGGAGAGGTCAATTGCCGCGCCGCTTTCCAGAGAGCTTCGAAGTCGATTTGACAATTGCGGCGCAACGGATTTTCCCAGAAATTCGCATTCAATACGCTGCTCGCAAGGCAAGCAACCGCCGGATTGTCCAGCAGTTCCGCCACCGGAAACTGCAGCGGCAGGAAATTCGACTCCCCGCCCCGGCGATTGAATGACTGCCGGCCGGCGACGGAAACCGGCCGGGCCTTTTGCCGGCGGAATGCCTCCTCAATAAACTGAATGGCGCCGTCGTAATTGCCGCTTTCCAAATCGTAAACCGCAATAGCAGGAAAAACATCGAACGAAGCGTTGAGCTGATTCTCCCACTGCTCCCGGCGCCAATCGGCGGCGTACCGGGCAATGACGGCTTGCTCTTCCGCCGTAAAAGGCGACAGATTCCACAGATCCACCAAAAACAACTGCCGCCAGGAATCCGGCGGCGGAACGCGATCCTGACAGGCCCGCACCAGCAAGCGGCGGCCGACCTCGCTGATTTCCCGCTTCTGCTGAAACAAATCGACCAGCAGCGCCAGCGCCTGGCCGGGCGCCGTCCGGTACAAATTCGGCAACAGTTCGTCCAATTCGGCCTGATTCAATTCGGTCGTCAACAGATAGGGCATCACGGCAGTCAGCATTTGTACGACGTTCAGATCATCCAGATAAGGCCGGAATTCGTCCAGACTGAAATTTTCGTTGCTGCGCAGCTTCAAGTCGAGATAATTGACGCCGGCCGCCGCCAGAGCGTTACGGACTTCGTTCTGCCGCTCCGGATGGATTTGCAGCAATCGCTGCAGGTGGATCAGGCAAAACGCTTCCGCCACTTCCGGTCTTGTCGGCAAAACGACATTGCTCCAACCGGACAGCAGGGACGAATTGTATCCATTGGAATTGTCGGCCCCGAACCGATAAGCCTGGCGGCGATCGATGAACATCGCCGCCAGTTTGGCGCTCTCGGCCGGAAGTTTGTCGAGCATCCGGTCGAAATACGGATTGCCGAAAGCGTTCGCCGGCGATCCGGTCAACGACGCGGCAAGCGGCAGTGCCTGCAACAGCGCCGGAATGGCCTGAACGGTGTCGCCGGCACTTTCTAGCGCCACCGCCCGCAAATAACAGCTATTGAAATCATCCGGCAAACTTTCGGCAAACTCCTCGATCAGTTGCAATGCGGCTTCCGGCTGCCGCCAGGCAATCAGATTGCCGATACTGCGCTGCAATTTTTCCGGATCAGCCTGCAAGGCCGGCAATTGCTTCAGCAATTCGAAAGCCAGGCCGAGCCGGTCGTTGCGCCAGTAAAAGTCCATCAAAGCCTGTTTCGCCGCAGTGGAATCCGGGAAACGTTTCCAGGCCGCTTCCGCCCCGTCCAGGTCACCGTTCTGCTCCAGAAACAGCGCCAGTTCATTCCACAAATCGAAATTATCCTCCGTCTGGGCGATGGCTTTGCGCAAGGCGGCCTCATATTCGGCCATCCGGCCGGCTTGCCGATAAATGTCGGTCAACACCAGCAGCGGCAACGGGTTCTTGGCATCTTCCCCGCTCAGGGTTTGAAAGCGGGCCACCAACTGGTCGGTCGTATTGTCCTGAACGCTGAGCCGATACAGCCTGGTCCCCAGCGAACGCTTCACATTGACATCTTCGGCTTGCTCGAACAGCCGCCAGGCCAGCGCCCGCGCCGCCGCCAGATCACCGCTCTGCTGCTGCAAGTCGATCAACCGGCGACTGAGTTCCGGCAAATCCGGGAATCGATGCCAGGCCTGGGTCAAAAGTTCCAGCGCCGCGGCGGACTGGCCGGCAGTCTGATAGAAATCGGCTTCCGCCAGCCAATGGTCCGGGTCTTCGGGATTGGCGAGCCGCCACCTTTCCAGCAGTTGGCCGGCCCGGGCCGTCTGCCCGGTGCGCTGCAGCAAACGCAGCAGGCGCTGCCGATGCTTTTTGACATTGCGCCCGTCCAAATCCAACAACCGCGTCAAAACCTCAATGGCCGGTTCGTAACGATAACCGCGCTCCAGCAGCGCCAGTTTCTGTGACAGCAGTAAAATGGAATCCGGATAACGCCGGCCGGCCTCCTCTACCGCGGTCCAGGCCGCCTCCGGCTCCGTCTGCGAGGAGATTTGCAGCGCCAGCCGTCCCGGCGTCGACGCTTCGGCGTCAAACAGTTCCAGCCGGGCATCCGCCTCTGCCAGCAATGGCGCGGCGCCGGCCGCCAGCCGTTCAAATTCCTCGAAATTGTCGACCGCATCAAGCAATTGTCCCAGAACCGTCAAAGCCAGCGGCCGGTCCGCTTGTTCCAGGGCGAGTGGAAACAACAGTTTGGCGTTGCGCCAGCCGAAGGACGGTTGTCGGTGATATTGCTTCAACAATTCCAGAGCAGTTGCTTTGCGTTCCCGTTTCAGCAGCAAATTGGCGATTCGGAACAGCCGGTCGGCATCGAAAGCCGGCATCGCCTGCCGCAGCAGGGCATCGGCGTCGGCCGCTTTTTCCGCCGTATACAGCCAATCGGCATATTTCAATACGGCCTCCAGACTGTCCGGATAGGCGGCCAGACAGGCCTGAAAAAATGAGTCGGACAATTCCGGCCGGTCGCTTGACGTCAATAAATCGAGCACCTTGCCGTAGGCGTATTCACTGTTGCCGGCCAAAGTCAAATAGGCCCGCAGGCGTTCGGAAATTTTCGCCGGCGCCGCTTCCGGGTCGCGCAGCAACAATGCAGCCCCGCTCAACAGCAGCTCCTTCTGATCCGGATATTGGACCAGCAACAGCTGCAATTGCCGGTCCGCTTCGGCAAAACGTCCGCTCCCGGCCAACTGTTCGGCATAAGCCTCCCGAACGCCGCGGTTCAGCGGCGCCCGTTCCACCAGTTGCGCCAACCGTTCCAACACTTCGGCCGACTCGCCGTATTCCGCCAACTGCCGGCAGAAAAGCAATTGCAGTTCGAGCCGTTCCGGATGCTGCGTCAGGAAGCGCCGCGACCAGTCGAACAAAGTTTTATATTCGCCGGCTTTTTTCAACGTATCGCAGATTTTGGCATACAAATCACGTTCCAGAAAACTGGCGCTGCCGCTTTGCTCCAGCAGTTGCTCATATTCCGCCAGCGCCGCCGGCCGGTTGTCCTGCCGCAGGGCGATTTCGGCCAGTTGCATTGCCGCCTTCATCTTCTGAAAAGGATCTTCCGACTGTTCCCGCCATTGCCTGGCAAACTTTTCCGCTTCCGAATACAGCCCTTGTTCGATCAACAGTTGCAACAGCAAATCCGCGTTGTCGTCCTCCGGAAACTCCCGGTACAGTTGCCAATAAAGCTCGACTGCCTGCTGAGGTTTGCCGAGCGCATCGTACACCTGGCCGGCCAGTTTCACCGCTGACTGATAAAGATCGAAATTGAGTTCCTCACGGTGGGTCAGCAAATCCTGCAGCGCCGCTTCGGCCCGTTCCGGCTGATTGCGGAAAAATTCCAGCCGGGCCAGCGCATATCGGTCGTTCATACTGCCGGAATCCTTTTCCAGCAGCGTCCGCAGCAATTCGACCGCCTGCTGATAGCGCCCTTCCTTTTCGTAAAGATTGACCAGCAGCCGCCGGCAGGCGTCGGCCTGCTGCGGCACTTCCGCCTGGCGCAGCAAAAATGCTTCGAGCGATTCCTGCGCCGCATCGTAGTGTTCGTAAAACCGGTTGAACAAATGAATGGAATCCGGCCGTTTCAACGCGATGGCAAAATAGGAATCCGCCGAGGACTCGGCCAGCGTCGAGCCGGAAAGCCCCAAGCCGGCGAAAAGGGTGAACCACAACCAGGATTGCCGCATAGTATGCTCCAGAAACGAAATTGACTACCTGGAGGGAATATACTGGGCGCTTTCCAGTTGTCAATCACATTTTACAAAAGAAAATGCGATTGAACGCCGTAGGCAATTTTTTTTGAGACGCGCTGCCAGGTGTCCGCTAAGTCAACCGGATCATGGAAAAACTTGCCGGTGGCGTGATTGATGAAAATCGCCGCGCAATCCGGGCGGCCGCCGCGGAAATATCCGTTTTTTTTCATCGCGGGATTTGCATAACGCTCCGCTTCCGGTTATTGTTTGACAACCGCCAAAGCAAGAGGAAATTATGCTGGAAGAAATTTTTCATAAAGTCGCCGTCAACGCCGCCTGGCCTTACCGTCTGGCGCCGCGCGGGACGGATTGCGGCCGCACCGTGGTGCTGGTTCACGGCATCATGCTGGTCGGTCCGGTGATGCATATGCTGGGGCGCTTTCTCTGCAGTCAGGGATTTGAGGTGTTCATTTATGATTATCGTTCCAGCCGCGATACGATCGTCGGACACGGCGCCAGGCTGAAAAAATTTCTGGAAGAACTGGCGGCTGATCTGCCGTCGACGCGACCGATTGACCTGGTGGCGCACAGTATGGGTGGGTTGCTGTGCCGTTGTGCGTTCGGCCATCTGGCGGCGGAACAACTGCCGGAGAACGAATGTCTGGTTCCGCCGCGTTTTCAACATCTGGTGATGATCTGTACGCCGAATTGCGGTTCCAGGCAGGCTGATTACTGGCTGTCGAAGATTCCCTGCGGCGAACAACTGGTCAAATCTTTGCCGGATTTGCGTTACGGCGAAGATGCGCCGGCGGCGACGCTGCCGGTGCTCCGCCACCTGAAAATCGGCATTATCGCCGCCGACCGCGATCATTGCGTTTCGGAGCAGTCGGCGCATTTGGAGACCGAAAACGATTTCATCATGTTGAACGGCACCCATACCGGAATTCTGTTCAGTACGGCGGCTGCCCGGCAGGTGAGCAACTTCCTGCTGTACGACCATTTCGACCACTATATCTGAGTGGGCGGCGAAGCGCCGCCTTCGCCGGAACCGGTTGACGGAATTTGCCAGCGGTAGTTGGCTAGCTTGAATACTGCTTACTTAGTTAAGATCATGCATTGTTGACACCTTGGAATCGACAAAAAACACTTTTTTATATTCCATCCTTTGACTTTTCGCTTCACCGCTCGTTCGCGAGTAACACCGCGTGAGGATACGCATCGCGTAGCGGCGATTTCTTCAATAATTTCGCGTCGGATATTTTTAATCAGATTCCGACTGAAGGGGTAAACGCGCGGAGGTGATCTTTCTCCGCAAAATCCTGACAGTTCTGATAAACGATAACGAATCCGGATCAATGTGTTTTTTCAGTGCCGCCTTGTACATCAATGTCCGTACCGTATAGTGTGCAAGGAAAAATCCATAAAGTTCCTGAATAACCAATTCCGGGGTTTTGCTTCGTAGATTTGTCCCCGGCAATTTCAAGTGATTTTTTAACTCGTCATACCCAATTTCAATTTCCCATCGTTCCTGGTACAATTGTGCGAGTTCAATTGCCGGAGCTTCTTCCGGCACAAGTATATTTGTGATCAGGCGGTATTTCTCTTTCGCACCTTTGAGTGTATATTCAATAACCCGCACCTGAATTCCATTGATCTTTTTCCGATGTTCTAAACCGCTGTAAAATGTACTCAAAAATGAGCCGTCAGGCAATATCTTTTCACATTCAAATTTCATATTATTTCGGATCCGAAACAGCAAAGCAGCTTCGGATGTCATAGCTTCCGCAAAAAATGGATAACAGCCGAAGCCACGGTCGGCAATCAACAGCATGCTTGAGTCCAAGTGAGGAATCAAACGCATTGCTTGAGTATTCTCGCCTTCCCGGAAAGGTCCATGTGTTGCAGCTGTGATGGCATGTGTGCCGACTTCAATCATTGCCGTCAAACGTAATTGAGGAAACGCCGTGGTTCCGCGCGAACAAGGCGGGAGACCAAAATAATCACTGTTCGCTTTTTCATCCGGGAGAGTGAAAGTTGTTCCGTCTATCGCCATCAAGCGCCATGTTTTGTAAAAAGCAAATCTTGACTCCGGCGAGGCCAGAGGGCGACAAACATCTTGAAATAAGACTTCCATTAACTTACTGCCCAAGCGTTTTCTTGCGCGTGAAATTCCTCCGCGGCCTTCAATGGCTCCGCTGGGAAGTTTTAACTTCAGCCACTGCATACCTTCCAGGAGGCATCGAAGAACTTCCTGCAAAGACACGCTCGAGTAGAGCGAAAGACAAATAACGTAATATGCCATCAACTCCAATGGCAATTTGCGATAGCGTTTTGTTGCAAGACCGCATTTTTACATCGCATTGGTGAGCGCATCGAAAGAAACAACTCCAAGCAGAGAGGCTAAGGTCAAAAAATCACTTTCACGAAAATTAGCCGACAAACAAGATTTTGTACGCGCCATACAGTCCTCCGGGGGATTTGATGGATAATATAACATTGTTCTTGTAAATGTCAAGTTTTAAGTAAGCAGTATTGAGGTTAATGGGAAGCTAGTCATCCCGCATCATGCAAAGAGTGAAAAATTGGTTTACTTTTTTATTGCATTTTAGCTTTCCTCTTTTATAGTAAAGTTGGTTTTTATTCCGTAAAAACAAGAAAGGAAGCAATCGATGAACCGGTGTCTTTATCAGTTTTGTCTTTTATTTGCCGTTGTCTTTCTGTTTGGTTGCGGTACAACTCCGTTGCTGGATATTCCATTCGATGAGTCGGAATGGCAGGAGCCGGATTCTCGCTTGGTTGGCCGTTGGAAATCCAATGGCGGCGAAGAGCTTATCGTAGAATCAATGGAGAAGAACTTATTGCAGATTCACATTCTTTCGAAAGATGAAAGCCAAAAACCGCTTCTTCCGCTGATCGGTGCCGTCACTGAATTTGAAAAAAATACTTATCTGATTGTTTTTGCCGATATAAAAAAAGTTTTACAGGAAGAGTACGATGAAGATTCCGCTTTTTTCCTGATCCCGGCTTTTTATTTATTTCAAATGGAAATTCAAAATGACGATTTGATTTTAAAAATGGTTTGTTTTGCCGATCAACCATCCCAGAAATTGTCTGAAAAGAAGGAAAGCGTTGTTCTTGAAACATATGAAATTCCTGGATCGAATTGGCGGCCTTTTTCGCCGGAAGTAAGGATGAAAAGAAATCTGGTGCTGAATGCGGGAAAAGAAGTCAAAGAGCTGATTCGTAATAAATTGTTTATCTTGAAGGATTTTAGCGAGTTGAAACGAATTCCGGTTTCCGTACCGGAAAATTCTCAATCGGATTGATTGCTTCCGAAAAATCGGGTGTCGTTTGTTTGACGCTACCTGATTTGCCGGAATTGTTTCGGATTCGGCGCAAGGGTGGTATTTTCTCTAGGGAGAACCGTCTTTGGGACAAAATTTGGCTGTTTGGAACAATTGGGGCTTGCGCAATGATTCGGGTATTGCCGCATTCAGTCTGATGAAATGATCTCCATTGTTCCGGGAAAAACACCCGGTGTTTTCGAAAATCCTCGGCTGGCGGAAAAATATCATATCTTCTTTTTAGCAAAAAAATCGGCAAAGAAATTGGCGATTTAAGCCATTGGTCGGTATATTACTCTTTTAACAAAAATCGATGAGATCCATTCTCCATTTTCAATCAACGGCGGTCAATGGAACAAGATAGGAGTTTTCATATGAAAGAGTATCCGAAATATCGCTATCCGGCTCCGATTTCGATTCCGGACCGCCAATGGCCGGATCGGATCATCACCCGGGCGCCAGTCTGGGCTTCGGTCGACCTGCGCGACGGCAATCAGGCTTTGCCGATTCCGATGAATCCGGATAAAAAGCTGGAATATTTCAATATGCTGGTCAAAATCGGCTTCAAGGAAATTGAAGTGAGCTTTCCTTCGGCGTCCCAGGATGATTTTGATTTTGTCCGTCGTTTGATCGAAGAAAATTTGATTCCGGCTGACGTGCGCATTTCAGTGCTGACCCAGGCGCGGCAGCATCTGATCGAGCGCACGGTGGAGTCATTGCGCGGCGTTAAGCAGGCGATCCTGCACTGTTATGTGGCGAGCAGCGATTTGCACGGCCGGTTTGTCTTCGGCCGCAACCGCGATCAGGTGAAGGAGATGGCGGTGGATGGAACCCGGATGATCAAGGATGCGCTGGAAGCGGCCGGTTTGCTGGATCGGGTCGGCTATGAATTTTCTCCGGAGGAATTTACCGATACCGACCTGGACTTTGCGGTGGAGCTGTGTACGGCGGTCAAAGAGACCTGGGGGGAAGCGGTTCCGGCAAATTTCATTTTGAATTTGCCGGCGACGGTGGAACGCCGTCCGCCAAATCAATACGCCGATATGATTGAATATTTTTGCCGGAAATATCCTTATCTGGCGGAGACGACGGTCAGTCTGCATGCCCACAACGATCAGGGATGCGCGGTTGCCGCCAGTGAAATGGCATTGCTGGCCGGAGCGACCCGGGTGGAAGGGACCATTTTCGGGCATGGCGAGCGAACCGGCAACCTGGATATTTCCGTGCTGGCTTTGAATCTGCATTCCCGTGGCGTGGAAACCAATCTGGATTTTTCCAATCTGCCGGAGATCGTCCGGATCGTCGAGGAAGCCAGCGGCATCGAGGTGCACCCGCGCCATCCCTATGCCGGGCAGTTGGCTTTCACCGCCTTCTCCGGTTCTCATCAGGATGCGATCCGGAAAGGGATGGAACACCGGGAAGAGATTGAGGAATTTTTCGAGCAGGGTTGGAAAATTCCTTACCTGCACCTCGATCCGGCCGATGTGGGCCGCAGCTATGAGAAACTGATCCGCATCAACAGCCAATCCGGCAAAGGCGGGGTCGCCTATGTGCTGGAAAAGGAATTCGGCATCTTTCCGCCGAAAGCGATGCATCCGGCGATCGGCACGGTGATTCAAGCGTTGGCGGAAGCCAGTGGCGGAGAGTTGGATTCCAAACAGTTGTATGATGGTTTCTTTGCCAATTTCGTCAATATCAGCGGTCCGTACCGGTTGACGGACTTTTCGCGGGAAATTCTCGCGCATGAAAACGGCGATTGGATCGGGGTTAAATTCCGGCTCGGTTACCACGACCAGGAGTACTGGCTGACCGGGGAAGGCAACGGACCGATCGCCGCGGTGGCTTCCGCTTTGAAAACGTCCCATATCGTGCCGCCGTTCGAACTGGAGGATTTTTCCGAACGGACGATGGGGCAGGATGCCAATGCCAAAGCGATGGCTTTCGTCGGCATCCGGTACGGGGATGAGAAGCGCAACGGTCTGATCTACGGTTGCGGCATTCACTCGAATATCGACCGGGCGGCGATCGCCGCTCTGATCAGCGCGTTGAATCGCGCCTATTATAAATTCAATGTTTGAACCTTGGTATTCTGGCGGTCATGAAAGGAAGTCGCGATGCAGAAAAAGCCGGTAAAAAAATCATCCTCTTCAGGCGGTAGATTCATTGTCATTCTGTTGCTGGTTGCGATTATCATTGCTGTCAGCATCTGGCTGTTGCGGGGCTGTTCCGATTCGTCGCCGCAGGTACCGGAGATACCGCAGGAAGAAAAAAAAGCGGAACCGCCGCCGCCGCCGAAAGTTTACAAGTACCGGAAGCCGTCGGAAAATCCCAGATTCGGCGAGCAATTCATCTATCGCAATGCGGTTGCCGGCAACATTCCCAATTTACCATTGAGCCAAAAGGCGGGCAGCGGTATCCTGGTTGACCTGAATACCCGGGAAGTGCTTTGGCAGAAAAATGCGGCCAGCGGCGTGCCGATTGCCTCGATGACCAAGATGATGACTCTGCTGCTGACCTTCGAACAGTTGGAGGAACGGGAGGGGTTGACGCTCGATACGCCGATCAAGGTGAGCGTCGCCGCCTATAAGATCGGCGGCAGCCAGGTTTATCTCGATCCGCGGGAGACATTTTCGCTGGGGGAATTGATGAAGAGCGTGGCGATCAAAAGCGCCAACGACTCCGCTTATCTGATTGCGGAGTATCTCAATGATCAGGACATTCCCGGTTTTGCGGCCAGAATGAACCGGCGGGCGGCGGAACTGAATATGCCGGGGACCCGTTTCGTCAATCCGTACGGCCTGCCGAACAATGCCGGCGAAAATTCAATCAGTTCGGCCGAAGGCATGGCCATCCTGGCCGAACATCTGCTGGAGTATCCCAAATTGCTGGAGTGGACCAGTACGGTGCGCGCGCCGTTTCGTGAACCGGGCTCGCCGAACTGGCAGGATATGACCAATACCAACAAACTGGTGCGTGATTGCCCGGGCGTTGACGGGATGAAGACCGGTTACATCGGCAAATCCGGCTTCTGCCTGACTGCGACCTGCCTGCGGGGCGGCCGGCGTCTGGTTGGGGTGGTTACCGGGTTCGATACTTCGGCCAATCGCGACAAGTTCATGCGGCAACTGCTTGATTGGGGCTATCAGCGGGCGGCGGAATTACAACAGTAGAATTGTTTATGATAAATTAGTTATATGACATGCCGGGGAAATAACGGGTATTTGACGGATTGTTCTGTTGGCAAAAGCGAAGGAAATCAATGGCGAAACAGCGGGAAAGTTTGAGTTCACGGCTGGGATTTTTGTTTCTGGCCGCCGGTTGCGCCATCGGTCTGGGGAATATCTGGCGTTTTCCGTTTATCACCGGGCAGAATGGCGGCGGCATGTTCGTGCTGCTGTATTTGCTGTTCCTGCTGATCCTCGGGTTTCCGATTCTGGTCATGGAACTTTCCATCGGCCGGGCTTCCCGCCAGAATCTGGTCGGCGGTTACCGGAAGCTGAGCGCCGGACATGGCAAGTTTCCGTGGCAGAGGCTGGGCAGTTTGTTTTTTCTCGGCAACCTGTTGCTGATGATGTTCTACACGACGGTTTCCGGTTGGCTGCTGGCATATGCCTGGCATTATCTGACCGGCGATCTGGCCGGTTATCGCGGCGAAGGAATCCAGCAATTTTTCGATGGCCTGGCCGGCAGCAGCGCCGACAGCATTCTATATATGGCAATCGTCGTCGGTTTGGCGGTTTTCATCTGTTCGATCGGCCTGCGCAACGGCGTTGAAAACAGCGCCAAAATCATGATGTCGGTGTTGCTGCTGATGCTGATCGTTTTGGCGGCCAAGGCGTTGATGATGCCGGAAGCCGGCCGTGCCGTGCGTTTTTATCTGGCACCCGATTTCGCTAAGTTCAGTTCCGTCGGAATCGGCGAAGTGGTTTATGCGGCGATGGGGCAGGCCTTTTTCACTTTGAGCCTCGGCGTCGGCAGCATGGCGATCTTCGGCAGTTATATCGAGCGGGAGCATTCGCTGACCAAGGAGAGTTTGTTCATCATTCTGCTGGATACTTTCGTGGCGATCCTGGCCGGATTAATCATCTTTCCGATCTGTTTTTCCTACGGAATTGATGTCGGCGCCGGGCCCAGATTGGTGTTCGTATCGTTGCCGAATATTTTCAACGATATGGCCGGCGGCCGATGGTGGGGGAGCCTGTTTTTCATCTTCATGACCCTGGCGGCATTGACGACAGTGGTGGCGGTTTTTGAAAATTTGATCGCTTTTTTGATGGATGAAGGCAAAATGCGGCGGATTGCCGCCACTCTGACGGTCGGCGTCGGCGTTTTTTTTCTTTCGCTGCCTTGCGTGTTGGGATTCAATGCCTGGAGCGGCGTTCAGCCGTTTGGCCCGGGATCGACGATTCTCGATCTGGAGGATTTCATCGTCAGTCAGAATTTGCTGCCGCTGGGGTCGTTGTATGTGTTGCTGTTCTGCGTCATGCGTTACGGCTGGGGCTGGAAAAATTTTCTGGCCGAAGCCGATGCCGGTTCCGGGCTGAAATTTCCGCACCGTTTGAAATACTACTTTTTCTGGGTGCTGCCGGCAATCATCCTGATGATTTTCATCGTCGGTTACTGCAAGAAATTTTTTTGAAACGGGTTAAGTGACATGGAAATTGCAATCGTCATTTTGGCCGTAATTCTGCTGGTGTCGGTCGGAACGGTTTTCCTCCTGCTGCGCCGCTTGGCCGCCGTCGCCGGTTTGGAAAGCGAAGTGGCACGGCTGCGCGGCGTGGAAATGCAGGCGGAAAAGGCCGGCGCCGAATTGACGGAACTGGCCGGCCGGAACAATGCGCTGCAGTTGGAGGTGGTGCAGTTGAAGATGGAATTGCAGCATCAGCAGGAGTTGGCCCGGGACAGGATCGCTTTTCTGGAAAATAGCGAAAAACGCCAGCAGACAGAGTTTGCCAATCTGGCCAACCGTTTGTTGGAAGAAAAAGGCAGACAGCTCAGCGAGCAGCACCGTGAAAAATTATCGCAGCTGGTGACGCCGTTCAAGGAGCAGCTCAAGGAATTTCGCGAGCGCATTGACCGGGTGCATGAAGAAGAACTCAAGCAGGGCGCGACGCTGCTGACCCAGATCAGACAGATGCAGGAGACCAGCAACAAGGTCAGTGCGGAAGCCAACAATCTGGCGGCGGCGATCAAAGGGGACAAGAAAAAACAGGGCAACTGGGGAGAGCTGATCATCGAACGCCTGTTTGAAAGTTCCGGCCTGGAACGCGGCAGGGAATACGAAGCGCAGGTGTCGCTGGAAACGGAGAACGGCGGCCGGTTGCAGCCGGATTTCGTCGTTTACCTGCCGAACGACCGGGCGGTGATCGTCGACTCCAAAGTTTCATTGCTGGCTTACGAGCAGTTTTGCAATGCGGCGACCGAAGAGGAGCGGCAGGCGGCGCTGGCCGCCCATCACCAGGCGGTCAAAAATCACATTCAGGGCCTGCGCAGCAAAAATTACCAGGATTTGCTGAAAAATAATACGCTGGATTTCGTCATCATGTGCATTCCGATCGAACCGGCTTATCAGTTGGCGTTGTACCCCGACCACACGATGCTTTATGAACAGTCGCATTTGAATGTTGTGCTGACCGGCCCGTCGACACTGTTGATTACCTTGAAGTTGATCAACCAGATTTGGCGGCGGGAAAAGGAGAACCGCAATGCCGCCCAGATGGCGGTGGAATCCGGGAAAATGTTCGATACTTTCATGGCGATGCTGGACAACCTGGCGGAATTGGACCGGGCGCTCGGCGCGGCCAGAGGTTGTTACGACCAGGTGCTCAAACGGATCAACAGCGGCAACAACAACATTTTGCGCCAGATGGAACGCATTCGTTCGCTCGGAGCCAAAACCAGCAGGCAGCTCAGCGTCAAAGCCGGCACCCTGCTGGAAAACCGTGACGAATCACTGTCGTGAAAACTTTCCCCCTGTCTTAAACGATTTCTGAAAAAGAACGATTTTTTATTTGTAAAAATTTTTCGTCATGCTATCCTTTTTTATCGGGTTGAGCGAGGCTGACAAACCGGAATCGGGAGGTTTCAGATGAAAATCGGACTTGTCGCAATGGGATTGGGAGCGTTGGTCATGGCCGTGGCCGTTGCCGATGGGCCGCGGCTTACCGTGGCGGAGCAGGTGGAACGACAGTTGCATGAAGCCCTGGCGCAAGGCAACCGTTTCCGATTTCTTTTTCAGTTGGAACGATATCGGACGGAGCAGGAGTATCTGCAGCGTTTTTTTGCGATGCTGTGCGCCGATTTGCAGCAATCTTTTCCTGACCAGCAGGTATCGTTTCTGGCGGCAGCGTTGTTGAATTCGGACCCCGGTTCGGCGATCCGGCTGGAAATTCCGCCGGAGGCGAACAAAAAATGGCGGGAGTTGCTGAATGCCTGGAATGAGTTGGTGGAAACTCGGCCGGCCGATGGCGAATGGTTGAAATTACTGACGCAATATCAGAAAACTTCGCCGCTTTTCGAATTGGTCGGCCGGTTGCGTTATCAGCAGCAAACCGGTGCGACGGTGCGCAACTCGCTTTTTACTTTTCCGTTTGTCGCGTTGGCCAGGGCGCATAAAAACGACCCGGATTACAATCAGATGCTGTATCGGGTATCCCGGGAAATGCCCGGTTTGCCGCGTGTTTCCGAATTGAACGACCAGGAGTGCGACTCCTGGCTGGTCAAAATGCTCAAGGGAGAGCTGGAAATCAAGGCGGCCTGGGAGGCGCGCGGCAGCGATTGGGCCGATAAGGTGACGGAGGATGGCTGGCGCAGTTTCGGCGAACATTTGAATCGGGCGGCGGAATTTTTCACCGCCGCCGATGCTTTGCGTCCGGAACTGCCGGAAGCGGCGGCCCGGATGATTACGGTATGCGGCGGTGACGGCAGCAAAGGCGACAAGCTTCAATGGCTGCGGAAATCAATCGCCGCCCAGGCCGATTATGCGTTGGCTTTCAATCAGTATCTGTGGTTCAGCCGGCCGCGTTGGGGCGGGCGGCTTTCGGATTTGGAGGAGTTCGCCGAAGCGTGTCTGGAGGCGGATCTGCCCGGCACGCTGGTACCGCTTTTCGGCTTGAAGGCTTTGGAAATCATCATTGAAGAGCAGGAGTTCTGGCAGTATCAGCAATTGTTTCATCTTCCCGGTCTGCGGGAAAAATCGCTGGCCGCACTCGACCGGCTCGAAGCCGAAAAGGAGAGTTACGGCCTGCAGCGTTATGAGGACGATTTCAACCGTGACGGTCCGGTGATCGGCTCCTTTCATTGGCTGCACATTCCAAGATATCGCTATTTTTTACCGGACCGCACCGGGAGGACTGGGATCGGGTGAACGCCGCCTGCCTGGCCGGCGATTGGAATGGCGCGGTCCGGGAAATGCGGCGCATGTGCATGAGTGGAGAATACGCCGGAGCGGAAAGGGATTTCCTGTTGGATTTTTATGGACTGACCCGGGCTCAAATGGATATGGCAACCTGCCGCCGGCGGCCGCTGTTCTGCCGCCTGACGCTGGAAAATGACCACAGTCGCCATGACAAATTGATTTTGGAATTGCTGAGGTTCGGGATCAATCCCGATATTCGGGATTCGTACGGCAATACGGCGATCAAATGGGCGATGATGCCGCAGAATGGCATCCATATTCTGAAGGCGCTGATCGACGCCGGCGCGGATCTTGAAAATCCCAATGAAGATGCGGTAAGCGTTTTGATGGACGCTCTTTCGCGGAAAGAGGTTTCGATCGAAAAACTCACCATGCTGATTGATGCCGGAGCCGATGTCAATGCCGAAACTTACAAAGGCGACACGCCGATCATGTATGCCAGCAATTTCAATCATCCGGAGGCGGCTGAACTGCTGCTGGGGCGCGGCGCTGAAGTCAATGCCGCCGGAACCGACCATCTGACGGCGTTGGATTACGCTTTCCAGCAGAATTTGCCGAAGATGATCGCATTGCTCCGCAAACATGGCGGAAAACGCTACAACGAATTAAAAGAAAACTGAGAAGTAAACGCTCCGGGTGTGAGAAATGCGACCCGGAGCGTTGATTTTTTTATTTTTTGAAATCGTTGATCAGATCGCGCAGAATTCTGGCGGCTTCGCCGGCCGCCGGCGCAAAATTTTCCCCTTTATCCGCATAGATGATGCCGCGTGACGAGTTGATGATCAAACCGAATCCGTCCGGCGTCGTTCCGTTGGCGACCACTTTTTCGACATCGCCGCCCTGCGCGCCGACGCCCGGCACCAGAAACGGCATTTCCGGACAGAGTCGGCGGATGCGTCCCAGCTCTTCCGGATAAGTCGCCCCGACCACCAGCAGCGCGTTGCCGTTGTAATTCCATTTGTCGCGGGCCAGTACGGCGACGTGTTCATAAATGGTTCGCCCCTCGTAGATCAACTCCTGCAGTTCGCAGGAACTCGGATTGGAGGTCCGGCACAGGATGATCACGCCCCGGTCGGCGTAGTCGAGAAACGGCTTCAATGCGTCGGTTCCCATATAGGGATTGACCGTCACGGCATCGGCGCGGTAACGTTCGAACGCTTCCAGCGCGTATTGCGCCGCGGTAGAACCGATGTCGCCGCGTTTGACGTCGAGAATCACCGGAATGTCCGGATAGCGTTCATGCAGATAATCGATGGTCATCTTCAACTGGTCGTCGGCGTCCTGTCCGGCGTAATAAGCCGCCTGTGGCTTGTAGGCGCAGACGTAAGGCGCCGTGGCGTCGATGATCGCCCGGTTGAATTCGAAAATCGGCATCGTTTGATGCCGGAGGAGTTCCGGCAGCTTTGTGAGGTCCGGGTCGAGCCCGACGCAGACCATCGAACGATTGCGCCGCCAGACGGCGTTGAGTTTGTCGATGAAATTCATGATGGCAAAGGGTCTTTCCTGCTGTTGTTTCGAGTGTTTTTCCTGCTTTAAAGATAGCATTTTTCAACCGTTTTACAATCTTTGCCGGCGATTTCGGCGCGGAAACGGCCGCCGGCGCGGCCCAAGTTATCGGATTTTTGCCCGGCCGGTTTTGCAAAAAAAAAATGAAGACGTACATTTTAGTACAATAAAAAACGAGTGGAATGCGTTTTAAAGGTATGAAGATGACGGAATCGGCGGCGCGCGGCGACTATGATTTGATCCGGGGTTATCTCGACGGCAGGGCGGAAGATTTTGATTTGCTGTACGAGCGGTATCGTCGTCCGGTATACGCTTATTTGAATAATTTGCTGCCGCCGGCGGCCGCCGATGATTTGTTTCAGCAGTTGTGGCTCAAAGTCATCGACAAGTTGCCGAATTACCGGCACCGGGATCGTTTTCCGGCGTGGTTGTTCCGCATCGCCCATAATCTGGTGATCGACCAGTTCCGGCGGGAAAAACGGCGCGGCAGTGAAGTGGCGCTGGATGAACCGGAGGTTCCGGAGTTGGCGGAGGTGCGCGGCGAACCGTGGCGCGGTCTGGCCAATGAGGAGTTGCAGCGGGCGTTGGAAGCGGCGTTGGCGGAGTTGCAGACAGAGCAGCGGGAAGTGTTCCTGCTGCGGCAGCAGGAAATGAGTTTCCGGGAAATTGCCGCGCTGCAGAAGTGTTCGATCAATACGGCTCTGGCGCGTATGCAATATGCGTTGAAGAATTTACAGAGAAAATTGCAGAGTTGGGCTATGCCGGGAGGTGAAGTATGAAAAGTAAATTTTGCGCAATCAATCGGGAAGCCATCATGGCGGCCGATGATGAATTGCCGCCGGAAGTGGTTCAGCACTGTGAACGCTGCGCCGAGTGCCGGGAATTTGCCAGATTATGGAATCGATTTCGATCCGTCAAGCCGTCCGAACGAATCATTCCGGCGGCGGTGGAGTCGCGCATCAAAGCGGCGGCCCGGCAGCATTGCCGGCGGCGGCCGCTTCTCAGAATGCGGATTTTTGCCGTCGCCGCCGCAGTCCTGGTGCTGTTGATCGGAGCGGCGACGATCCGGGGCCGCCAGTTGGCCGCCGAACGCCGGCAGCAGACGGGTGTTTATCTGGAGGAGTGGGACTGGAGCGGTTTTGAGCAGGAAAGTCTGGCTTTGACGACGGCTTTGTCGCTGGGGGAAGTCAGTTTGCCGGAGTATGGCGAATAAAACACCGGAAAAGGTGGAGAACATGGCAATGAAGAGAATTTATCGAAGTGTTTGGTTGGCGGCGTTGTTGCTTTTCGGCGGCATCGTCTCCGCGGCGGGGCAGCCGGATGAGCAACCGGACCGGTTCGGGCCGCCGCCGGATTTGCCGGATGGAAAGCCGGATCGATTCGGACCGCCGCCCGGGCCGCCGCCCGATAAGAAAGAACGGGACGGCCGCCGCCCCTGGATGCGTTCCTGGGGACAGGTTCGCAAAGTGTTCGATCAGCTTCCGGAAGCGGAACGGCAGAAAATGGTCCTGCTGATGAAGGAGGATCCGGAAGAGTTCCGGAAAATCATGTTGGAAAAGCTGGTGGAACTGGAAAAGGAAATGCAGCGGGAGTTCGGCGAGATGCGCGCCCTGATCAGGCAGTATCAGAATTCCGCCGACAAAGCGGAACAGGAGACGCTCCGGCGGAAGGTGCATGAAAAAATTGCCGCGGAGTTTCAACGGCAGTTGAAGGAGCATCGCAACATGCTCGAAGAGATGCGGAAGCGCCTGAAAGATTTGGAAGAGAAGTATCAGTATCGGGAAAAGAATGCCGACAAGATCATCGATGCCCGTTTGGAGTTCATGTTGAAGCACGGCTTGGAGCTGCCGCCTCCGCCGCCGCCGGAGCGGGAAATGGGGTTCCCGCCGCCGGAAGAGGAGATGTTGCCGCCGCTGCCGCCGGGAATGGAGAAAGAATCCGGCGAGGCGGAACGGAAGGAAATCCCGGAACAAGACCAAAATACGAAAGGCTGACCAGCGCCTTTTCAATAAGTTTCCCTCTCTCTTTTCCCCTTGAGCCTTCCGCCGGTAACGGCGGGAGGCTCTCTTTTTCGCGGAAAAAGCGGTCGTTTCATTTGGTTTTTGAGCTTTCGGCGGTTATCGTATCAGCCGAAAAAAGAGTTCAACCCAACAGGATCGATTATTTTGAATCAGCTTGAAAAACGTCTCGTCTTACGTCCCGGCCGGGAAAAATCGCTGCGCCGTCGGCATTGGTGGATTTTCTCCGGTGCAGTCCGGGAGGTGACCGGCGAGCCGGCCGCCGGTGATGTTGTGGAAGTATATTCTTCCGGCGGCGAATGGTTGGCCCGGGCCGGTTTTTCGCCGGCTTCCCAATTGCAGGCCCGGATTTGGACGTTCGATCGCAGCGAGGCGGTCGATGACGATTTTTTCCGGCGCCGGCTGCTCCGGGCGATCGCTTATCGCCGGGCGCTTTCCTTCAACCGTCCGACCGACGGCTATCGATTGGTGGCTTCCGAAGCCGACGCCCTGCCGGGGCTGATTGTCGACCGCTATGCGGATTGGCTGGTGGTGCAGTTTCTCAGTGCCGGCATGGAACCGTTCCGGCGGCGGCTGGTCGATTTGTTGCTGGAATTGCTGCCGGAAATTCGCGGCATTTACGATCGTTCCGATGTCGGCGTCCGGGCAAAGGAGGCGCTGCCGGAAACGACCGGCGTGCTGGCCGGTGCGACGGTGCCGGAACAGGTGGTCATCACCGAAAACAACCTGCGTTTTGCCGTCGATATCCGGCATGGACACAAGAGTGGTTTTTATTTCGACCAGCGTTGCAATCGGCAGGCGGTGGCGGAAGCGGCGAAGGGAGCTGAAATGCTCAATTTGTTCGCCTACACCGGCGGGTTCGGGGTCGCCGCCGCGGCTGCCGGGGCGGCGTTCGTCACCAATGTCGACAGCTCGGCGCCGGCTTTGGCGCTGGCGGAGCGGAATTTTGCCTTGAACGGTATTCCGGCGGACCGCTATGAAAATATCGTCGACGACGTGTTCGAACTGCTGCGCCGCTGCCGCCGGCAGAAGCGGCAATTCGATCTCATCGTCCTCGATCCGCCGAAATTTGTCGATTCGCAGAAAGCGCTGGCTCGCGGCTGCCGGGCTTACAAGGATGTCGCCTTGCAGAGTTTTCATCTGCTGAAGCCGGGCGGGAGGCTGTTCACCTTTTCCTGTTCCGGTCTGATGACGCCGGAGTTGTTCCAGAAGATCACCGCCGACGCCGCTTTGGATGCTGGGATCGAAGGCGTCATCGTCCGTCGTCTCGGCCAGGCGCCGGATCACCCGACCGCCTTGAACCAGCCGGAGGGTTTTTACCTCAAAGGGCTGGAGGTGTACCGGACGCGTTGAAACGGACGGTGGGAATAATCTTGGATTTCGGCTTGATTTTTGAGCCGGCTGCTTTTAAATTGAATCCAATATGAAAAATTCAAGTTTCGGACACTGATAGCAGGGAGGTATGAAAATGAAAATACGACTGTGGCTGGCGGTGGCGATCGGATTGCTGACCGCGTTCGGCGCGGCGGCGGCGCCGGCGAAAACGCTGCTCGGCGGCGTGATGAACAAAGGAAAATGTGAAAGTTGCGCGATGTCGCTGAAAAATATGGCGCCGTTGTTCGGCATGTATGCGGATGCTCACCGCGGCGTTTATCCGCCGCTGGACAACCTGGCCGGGCTGAAGGAATTGATGGCGTTTGGCAGTATTCCGCTGCGTTGTCCCGGCAGAGTCCATGAAGAACCGCAGCCGGCGGCCAATCAATTGAAGGAAACGGACAGCGATTACATCTATATCGGCGGCATGTCCTGTTTTCTGCAGAAGCCGGCGGAGATACCTTTCGTCTTCGACAAACCGAGCAACAATCATGTCAACGTACTGTTCGGCGACGGCCATGTCGAGACGATCAATGCGAAAGATTCTTTCAAAAATTGCGCCGAGGTTATTGCGGCCTTGAACAAGTTGAAAAAATATGACCAGGGTACTTTGCGCTTCCTGACCGACAAGGCCAATGCCATCGACCTCGCGTTGGGATACGTCAAGGCGGAAGAGGTCAAAAATCAGGAGAAAACGAAGTGATCGAAATCATCGTGTTTCAGGGTGATTCCGTCACTGATTGCGGCAGGAGTTACGAGGCGAAAGAGGCCAACCAGGGACTGGGCGGCGGTTATCCGCTGTTGGCCGCCGGCCGGCTGCTCAGGGAATTGCCGGCAAAAAATTTGCGTTGCTACAACCGCGGGATCAGCGGCAACCGGGTCGTCGATCTTTATGCCCGCTGGAAAATCGACACCTTGAACCTCAAACCGGACTTTATCAGTATTTTGATCGGCGTCAATGATATCTGGCATGAATTTGCCAATCACAACGGCGTCGAAACCGAACGTTTTGAACGAGTCTACCGGGAATTGCTCTCCTGGACGCTGGAGGTGCTGCCGTCAGTCCGGTTGCTGCTGATCGAGCCGTTCGCGCTGGAGTGCGGCGCTGTTTCCGCCGCTTGGCGGCCGGAACTGGCCGGCAAACAGCAGGTGGTCCGGAAATTGGCCGCCGAATTCAAAACGCTCTTTCTACCGGCTCAGGAATTGTTGAACGCGGCGGTGAAAGAGGCGCCGTCATCCGGTCCGGAATATTGGCTGGCCGATGGTGTGCATCCGACCATCGCCGGCCACACGGTGCTGGCCGACGCCTGGTGTGAACTCGTCAAGCCGCTTTGTGAAGTCTGACACACGCCGAGTACGAGTTTTTAACATTAAGCAGCAGGATTACCGACTTATGCCGCCGCAATTTCGGCCAGTCGGCGGAAAAATCCGGTCGGACCGCTGATCGCAGCGGCTGAACGGCCGGGCCCTCGGAGGAAAGAGCCGGAAAGACCGGCGCTTCTTGCGGAATAATGGAAGGGGCGCAGATCGTCCGTGAATTGCTTTCGGGGCTTTTCCGAGGCCAGGAAGAATGTATTCGAACCCGGCAGCTGCCGCTTGTGTGCAATCCGCTTCAGCTTGCCCGGGAAACCATTTTCCAGTCGGAACGAAATTCACGAAATTGCGGTTGCCGCCGGGCTGCCAACTCTTTCGATTTCATCTTGATCGAATTGCTGGTTGTGATCGCGATCATCGCCATCCTGGCCAGCATACGGACGACAAAATAAACCGTTAAAATCAGGGCAAATTTGAGCTTGTTTTTTTTAAATGACGGATTTTCCCGTCATTTTTTTTGAATGTGACGATCAGTTGCCGTCAATTCTTTCGACCGTGCCCTGGTCGACCCGGAACTTCCGGCTGGCGGCGAAAAAGCGGTCGGCCGGCGGTTCGGTGAAGGTGAAGAAGGCCTGATCGGCCTGGTTGATGGTGGCGAAAAAACGGGTTTTGTTGAAATCGTCCAATTCGCCGGTGACATCGTCGACCAGGACGATGACTTCCCGGCGGTTTTTCGCTTTGTTGGCATTTAAAATATTGACGGCCGCCATTTTCAAATAGAGGGCCAGCAACCGGCATTGGCCGGTGGAAGCGAACGTCCGCATCAGTTTCTGCTGATAGAAGAAGTCGAAATCATCGAGGTGGGGACCGAACAAGGTACTGCCTTTTTTCTGTTCCCGCTGACGTTCCATCGTAAAACGGGTCAGATAATCCTCGACCTCCAGCGGATAGGAGGGATGAAATTCGATGGCGAAACGCTCTTCGCCGCGGGCATTTTCCGCCAGCAAGGCCTGAATCTGGCGGTTCAGCAGCTCGGTATGCGCCCGGCGCCGGCCGGCGATGAGGACAGCGGCGTCGGCCAGAATCGGCTCGAAAGCGGCGGCCAGCGCTTCGCCGTGCTTCGGCGCTTTCAAGGCGGCATTGCGCTGCCGCAACGCCAGATTGTATTGATGGAGCGTCGACAGATAAACGGGATCGTTCATGGAAATGAACATATCGAAAAAACGGCGGCGCCGGCCGGAACTGCCGGTCAGGAGCTGAATATCCTCCGGTTCGAAAACCACCGGCTGAAAATTGCGGATGAATTCACTGCTGCGGCCGATCGGTACGCCGTCGATTTGCAGCGAACGTTTGCCGCCGGAAAAATATTCGACGGCGAAGGTTTCCCGGTAAGCGGCGCGATGGATTGCCGCTTCCACCCGGCAGTTGGAGCGGCCGAACCGGATGAGTTCCTTCAGCTGGGCGGTTCGGAACGAACGCAGCAGACCGATAAAAAAGATGCCCTCCAGCAGATTGCTTTTGCCGGCGCCGTTGCTGCCGATGAAGACATTCAGCCTGGCGCCGGAGAAATTGAGCGCGGCTTGCGAATAATTGCGATAGTCGTACAGCCGGAATTCTTCAATCATATTGTCGCCGAATCGTTTGGCTGAAAATACGACAGGCAGCCCGCCACGGTTGAAGGAGCGAACTGCCTGAAGTCATGACAAATTTCCCGGGCCGGGAAATTATTTGTTGCGCATCGGCATGATGACGTAAAGAAAACCTTCTCCGCCTTCCAACGCCACCGGGCTGAAACCGTCGTTGATCTTCACTTTGATCTTGTCGGCGTCGCAATTGCGCAACGGATCGGCCAGGAAACCCGGATTGAACGAAACGTCGACTTTGGCGTCGGCGTACTCGATGTCGACGAAAGCCTGCCCTTCCCCGATGTCGGTGCTGGAAGCCCGCAGCGCGATTTTATTGTCGTCGAACGACAGGATGATATAGCTGCTGTTGTCGGAAAGCACCTGGGAAACCAGTTCGATCTTCTGCAGCAGCATGCCGGTTTCGACATCGACGAATTTGCTGAACGAAGTCGGAATTACCTGGCGGTAATTCGGATAATTGCCCTCGATCAATTTGGTGGTCAGCCGCATTTCACCGCTCTCGAATGCCGCCTGTTTTTCGCCGAACAGCAATTTTACCGTACCGGCGCCGTCGAGCAGGCGTTTCACTTCGTTGGCCGCCCGCAGCGGAATGATCGCATCGCCGTCGGTGCCGGAGGTCTCTTCCGGCACCCGTTCAACCAGCGCCAGCCGTTTGCCGTCGGTCGCCACCATGGTGACCGTGTTGTCTTTGCAGGAGGTGAGCACGCCGTGCAGCACCTTGCGACTGTCATCCAGACTGACCGCATAGGTAATCTGGTTGAACATCTTGCGCAAATCGCTTTCCTTGAAGATCACCGTGCGGATCGGCGTAAACTCCGACGGCAGCGGGAAATCCTCGGCCGACAGACCGAGCAATTTGAATTTGCTGGTGCCGCAGACCACTTCGCTGTGGTGCCGCTCATCGCAGGTGAACGCCACCTCGGCGTCGGTGAATTTGCTGACCAGCGCGATGAATTTCTTGGCCGGCACCGTCGTCTTGCCTTCGCTTTCGATCGCCGCTTCGACCTGGGTGGTGATCCGGATCTCCAGATCGGTGGTGGTCAGTTGCAGCGTACCATTCTCCGCTTCCAAAAGAACATTGCCCAATACCGGCAAGGTCGACTTGCTGCCGACTGTGCTGATGACCTTCTGCAACGCTTTCAGCAATTTTTCTCTGCTTACTGTAAATTTCATTTATCTTGTCGCCTTTCCAGTTTATATCACGCAAAAAAACTTTTAAACAATTTAATCGTTTTTTTGCTTTTGTCAAAGCATCCCGCCGCCGCTTTGGCTTTTTTGTCCGGAAAAGAACGAAAAATTTTCAATTGAAATATTGCCGCACTTTCCAGGCCGGCCGTTCCCCGGTTTCAGCGCTGCCGGTTGAAATCTTCGGCCGCCTGGAAAAATGCTTTGATGTTGGCGAGATTGACGCCGGGCGGGACATCGCAGCCGGTGGAGAGGACGAAATTCCGATCGGATCTGGTGGCCTCCAGCAATGCCTTTGTCGCGGCATAAACCTCTTGCGGTTCGGCATTTTTGAGAATGCCGACCGGGTCGATGTTGCCCATGACCGGTATCGATCCGGGAACCTGCGGCAGTATGGCGGCCAGGTCCACCGCATTGCCGAGATGCAGCGCCGCCGCCCCGGTCGACAACAATGCCGGAATTTGTTTTTCGGTTTTGCCGCAATTGTGGAGAATGACGGTGAATTTCTCGTCCTGGACCGCCTGGATGATCTTCTGCAGATAGTCGGCCGCGAACGTCTGGCACATCTCCGGCGACAACAATCCGGCGGCCGGTTCGGCGATCAGCAATCCGGCGACGCCGGTGGCTTTGATTGCTCCGGCATACGCGGTCAGAAAGGTGGTCGCTTTGTCCAGCAGCAGTCTGGCGGTTTCCGGCTCGGCCGCGGCCAGGATCATCATTTCGGTCATATCGGCCAGCCGGCCGGCCAGGGAAAATGGTCCGATCATGCCGCCGAAGGTCGGCCGGTCCGGCAATTTTTCGGCACAGAGTCCGGCGCATTTGAGCACTTCGGCAGTCCGGGCGCTGCCGACTGCCGGAATCGCCAGGCGCTGAATATCGGTCTCTTCGGCCACGATGCGGTCCGAGACGGTGGGGTTTTCGTGTTCCGAATAGCGAATCGGCGCGCCGAACGCTTCCGCTTCGACCGAAAGATCCATGAAGGTCACCAGCGCATCGGCGTGCACCGTTTGGGCCAATGCTTCAATACAGCGGAACTGCAGTTCGCCGTCCTGGAATACTTCGACCGGCTTGGCGTGGATCAGTTCGATGCCCGGGGTCGTCATAATCGGCATGACAAACCGGCGCGGCGAGTTCAGGACGGCCTGGACGAAATTGTTGCTGTGGTATTCCATGATAAACTCCTCGGTTGATGATTCTTCTTAGCTATTTTAAAGTATAACCGTCGGAAAGGAAAATTTCTTCCTTGATATTTGCGGATTTTTGCTCTCCATTGTCATTCTCGATTTTAATGAAGCCGCCGAAAGCCCGGCTTCGACGGACGGTCAGGAAAGATCCATGGATCATCAAAAATTGAAAGTCGGTAAAAGTCGGCAGAACGATAGCTGAAGATACCGATTTTTCGCCATAATCTGAAGGAGATGGCAAGGATAGACCGTTTTCTGCTATTGTTTTGCTATAATATTTCGACAAAAAACAGCCGTTTCATTGACATCCGATGAAAAATTTTCTATACTTAAAGCAGCAGGGAATTTAATATTCAGGAAACGCGGCAATGTTGGAAACGTTAAAGAGTCGCTTTGTCGGCGACCAGATGAAAGCGGATTTGCTCAACCAGATTCGTTCCGGGAAACTGATCCCGGGCAATCTGGTGCTGTCGGAACGGAAACTGGCCGAAAATTACCGCATCAGTTATCTGTCCGTTCGTCGGGCGGTTGATGACTTGGTCCGGGATGGGGTGCTTTACAGGATACCCCGGAAAGGAACTTTCGTCGCCCATCCGCCGGAGCGCCGTCGACGTAATTTCAACGGACAGGTCATCGGCGTAATCAGCAATGATCTACATACCCAGTTCGCCGCAACCTATTTGGACGGCATCGAAAGACGGGCGGCGCAGGATCGCTTTTCGATGGTGGTCTGCAATTCCCGGCTGGACTCGACACTGGAAAGCGCCCACCTGCAGCATTTGCTGGAATCCGGGGTGGCCGGCGTCATTTTGGAATCCGGTGCCCCGCTGCTGCAGAAAGACTTGATCAGGCTTTACCAGACCTATGGCGTCCCGCTGGTTTTGATCGATAAATTCTGCAGTGCCGTCGAGTCCGACTACGTCGGCGTCAATAATTTTCAAACCGCCTTGCGGGCAGTCAAGTATCTGGCATCGCTCGGGCATAAAAGAATTGCCCATATCACTTCGCACACCAGTCATCGGCAGCTCACTTCGATCAAAGAACGGTTCGACGGTTTTTGCCAGGCGCTGAGCGACTGCGGCCTCGACTTGGTGCCGGAATATGTTCAGGAGTTGAAAGAGATTAGCGTACATACCGAAATGGCCCGCTTGAACCTGCATTTTCTCGGCTATTCGGCGATGCGGGTACTGCTGGAGTTGGAGAAAAGACCGACCGCAGTACTGTTACTCTTCGACGCAATTGCCTGCGGAGCGTATCGGGCGATCGCCGAAGCCGGTTTACGGGTGCCGCAGGATATTTCCTTAATCGGCATCGATAACGACGCAATTTGCGATTATTTGAAAGTACCGTTGACGACGATGGCCCAGCCGATTCGGGAAATCGGCGAGACGGCCGCCGGCATCGTCATTGATCGGCTGTCGCATCCGGAAGAAGTGTTTCAGCATCGGGAATTGCCGACGACTCTGATTGCGCGCGAGAGTTGCGGTTATATCAATTGAGAAATCAAACGAACGAAAATGGGAGAATCTTATGAAAGTGCGAAACAGGTTCCATAATTTCACATTAATTGAATTGTTGGTCGTGATTGCTATCATCGCCATTCTGGCCAGTATGTTGCTGCCTGCCTTAAGTAAAGCCAAGCAGAAAGCAAAAATTATTGTCTGTACCGGGCAGATCAGGCAATTGATGCTTGGAGCCGCGATGTATGGCAATGACAATGATGATTATTTGATGAATTCCGTCAATCACAACAACCCGAGGAACGATAAATGTGATGCGGAAGACGATCCGGCGGGTACCCAGGGTCGGATGGGATGGCAGTTAATGCCGTACATCGGCAACAATCGCGCCATGTTCTTCTGCCCTGCAATCAATGGATTTCCGGCGAAAGACAGGGAAGTCTACCTTAGGGACTATCAGCCGGGATATTCATTCGGTTATTTTTATTTTGGCGGCGGCACCAGCCGGGAGAGCGCTAACCTGGAAATGGCGAAAATGTTTCTGGCCATCAAAAATGGCGCCAGTACCATGGCTTACCGGTTTGGCATCGGGAATCCGCGCACGGTGGTTTTCAGCGATGTTCAAGGGTTGCGCAAGGGGGAAGGCGGCTGGTATGAGGATCAGTGGTCCCATAATCTTGATGGTGTCAATACGGCTCGGTTTGACGGGAGTGCGGCTTGGACGCCACAGAATGGTTGTGCGTATCTTCCCGGTTGGGCTTTCATCATGCTGCCGCGCGACAGTTGGGAAGGTTTGGAGGGATGGAACAATTGAGTATGCGGAAATTTATAATCGGAAGCGTCGTCTGGGGGATGGCAATAATTGGCATGAGAAGCGACGTCATTCAACGCCAGGGAACTCAACAATTGGTTTGGTCGCCGGATGGCTGTCTGAAAGCGTATCATGTCGGCAAGGAATCCCTGTTGGCGAAAGCGGTGTACCCGTTTGCCGCGCTGGATGCGAAAACCGGAAAAACCGCTTATTTTACGGGGGCGGTATCGCAAACCGCCGCCGGTATTCTGCTGACCGCCGAAGCTCCGGTATTGCAATTGGGCCTCAAAGTGCACATCAAAAGGTCGGCAGATACGCCGTTTTTCATCATTGACGCCGAAGTGGAAAATCGTTCCGCGGATCGGGAACGGGCAATTGAATTGCAATTTGCTTTGCCGTTGAGAAAGGATCAGTGGAATTTCAATTCAGATGAAATCGATGTGCAAAATGGAGCAATTTCAGCCCTTCCGGACACGGCTTATGAAGAATTGCGTATTTTAGTCAATCCCCGTTTCGAAATGCCGATGTCCCGGCTGCCGTTTCTGGCCGTCGACAACGGCGAAACAGGTATTATGCTCGGGCATCCATTGGCACAACCACGCTTTTTTCGTTACGTATTTCAAACCGGCACCGCCGGCAGTGGAATATTGAAGATGAGGGTTCCACTCGGCATCAGTACCGATACCGCAAAATTTCCCGGTCGCGCCGGAGTGACGTTTTTTCTGGGTGAATTCGATGCCGCAACCCATTTTCGCGGCGCACTCCAACAATATTACCGGCATGCGCCGGACCATTTCCGGACGCATATCGGTTATCCCGGCGCTTGGGGGCTCTGGATCCAGCCGGAGACGATGGCTCTGGCCGGAAAATGTGGAATCGGGTTCAACCAGCGGGAATGGGATCTTGATTTTTCCAACGATCCGATTGATGCTTTGCATATTTTGAGGGAAACGCACCGTCATGACTTGAAAGCAATGATGTATGCCGAACCGTGGGGAGTGTTCTTGCCGTTCCCGAAGAATTGGTTGCAGGAACATAAAGACTCAAGTGTGGTGATGTATTATGACCAGGCGCCGGTAGATGCCGCAGCATTGAAAACTTATGTTGAAAGCTTCAGGCACGACTTGTCGCCTACCGAACGTTTTCCCGGAGATTTGACCAATGACGATCTCTATCGCATTTTGCAGAATACTGCAATTGAAATCAATCCGGCTGGAGATTGGCGTCTCAATTGTTACTGGCCCGGCCGTTTTGAATGGGGACAACAAAGATTTGGCGATGATTACGGCATGATTATCGTCAACTCAGACCCGGAACTAACTTTGCCCAACCGGCAAACCATCACTTTTGAGAAGGCGCGTTACGGATTCATTGAACGATGTTTGAACGGTTCAGGAGAAAAAATGGATGGTTATTATATCGATTCCGAGGCCTATGCCGCGGGGTGGTCGGAGTGTAACTTTCGGCGGGATCATTGGACGGTTGCGGATTTGCCGTTGACTTATGCTCGTTTTCCGGAAGACGGCAAAATTCATGTATTTCAACATATGGCATTGGCTCACAACGATTTTTTGCGTGATATCCGAAGGCGGGCCGACCAGTCAGGCCGCTGTATTGGTTCCAATACCTGGCCTTTTGCGGCATTTCTGATTCCTTATGTTGACTTTTTGGGCTGCGGGGAGTTTTTCAACAAGGATGCCTTGCCGTCGTTGGCCGATTTTCGTGAATTTCGGTTTCTCGCCGGACAGAAAGTGGTGACGACCATGGATTACGTGCTTAACTTTGAAGGAAATGTTCCGGTTTCAGCGGAAGGAGTGGAGCAGTACATGGAGCCGCGGTTGAATATGTATTTGCAATATGGCATTTTCCCCGGTTCCGGCAATGCCGGCGATTCCCCGGAAAAATACGAGCTTCTGGTTCCGGTGATGGAACCTTATGCCAAGGCGATTGAAGCAATCAATCAAGCCGGTTGGCAGGCAAATACCCGGAGCGAAGTAACCGGTGACGGCGCTTCCGGCATCCTTGTTGAGCGTTGGGGAACCGATCCGGCCAACGGGCTTTATTTCACTTTACGTAACCGGGGGAAGAAAACTGCGGTCATTCAGTTGCGTTTTCAGCCGGCTAACCGGGCTGAAAAAAAAGTCGAAATCGCCGGAGCGGTGGAATTGCTTTCCGGCGCCACCTTACCGGTGGCGGCGGAACATGGAGTATGGACGATTCCGCTGGAAATTGCGCCGGAACGAACCATACTGATTCAATGCGTTGATGAAAACGAAAGAGTATTAACGTTAAAATGATGCGAAAAGAACAATTGAACATCTACCGGGAGCGGATTCGCCGCTTCATCGACGATTTGAAACGCGATTTGTGGTCGGATGACCTGCTTCTGCAGGCCGAGGCGGCAATCACCGATCAACCGGTCCGCTTTCAGGACCGTCACCGACTATATTATCGTCCAATCGCCGAGGGGGAGGTCTGGGCGGAGAAGTGGCAGAGCGCCTGGTTCCGGCTGTCCGGTCGGATTCCAGAGCGTTGGGCCGGAAAGCCGGTGGTGGCCAGAATCAATTTGTTCGGCGAATGTCTGGTTTTTGATGCCGCCGGCGAGCCGAAGCGCGGATTGTCCGGCAATTGCGCTTTCGTTCCCGCCTATGCGCGGGAGATTTATCCGGTAACCGACTGTGCTGTGGCCGGAGAAAAGATCGAATTGCACCTGGAAGCGGCTGCGTCCAACTTATTCGGGATTCTGCGGGAAGAGCGGCCGGGAAAACATTGCCGGAACCCGGAAGGACGTTTCGCGCCGACCGCCGATATCATGCGGCTGGCGGTCGACCGGGTGGAAATGCGGCAGTTTCTGGCGGAGATGGCATTCGTCGACAATTGGATAAACCTTTACGATCCGACCGATTATCGTTATGCGCAGATGGTGAAAATTGTCGGGGAGGCGATTCAAGCCTTTGGCTGCACCGCTGATGCCGTTGCCGGACGACGAATTCTGCAGCGGATTCTCGAGCGCAAAGCCGACGCTTCGGCGTTGCGTACCACGGCCGTCGGCCACGCCCATATCGACACCGGCTGGCTTTGGCCGGTAGCGGAAACCGTTCGCAAATGCGGCCGTACTTTTGCCAATCAGCTTGATTTGCTGGCGCGTTATCCGGATTATGTGTTCGGCGCGTCGCAACCGCAGCATTATCAATTCGTCAAAGAGCACTACCCGACGCTGTATGCCCGGATCAAGGAGTACGTCGCGGCCGGACGCTGGGAGCTGCAGGGCGGCATGTGGGTGGAAGCCGACTGCAATTTGCCGGACGGAGAATCGTTGATCAGGCAATTTCTGCACGGCAAGAACTTTTTCCGGGACGAGTTTGGGATCGAAGTCAAAACTCTTTGGCTGCCGGATGTTTTCGGTTATTCAGCGGCCATGCCGCAAATCATCCGCAAAAGCCGCTGCGATTATTTTTTGACCCAGAAACTTTCCTGGAATCAAACCAACGCCTTTCCACATCACACTTTTATCTGGCGCGGTATTGATGGCAGTGAAGTGTTGACCCATTTTCCGCCGGAAGGCAACTACAACTCGGCGATGCAACCGGAAATATTGGGAAAAACCCAGAATATCTTCCGGGAAAATCATTTTGTCGATGAATTTTTGACTTTGTTCGGTATTGGCGATGGCGGTGGAGGACCGAAAGAGGAGTTCATCGAAAATGGCCGCCGGATGCAGGATTTGGAGGGCTGTCCGCGAGTTCGTTTCGGTCGTTCCGACGAATTTTTTCAGCGCCTGGAAGGCAGCCGCAGTGATTTGGCCGTCTGGGAAGGAGAACTCTATTTTGAGCTGCACCGCGGCACGCTGACCACGCAGGCGCGGGTCAAGCGCGCCAACCGGAAGCTGGAGCAATTGCTGCAAAGTTTGGAGTTCGCCTTTGCCGCGCTGCCGCCGGACGCCTGGCCGCAGGCCGAATTCGACCGGTTATGGAAGACTTTGCTGATCAATCAATTTCATGATATCCTGCCGGGATCTTCCATCGAACTGGTCTATGCGAATGCCGCCAGGGAATACCGCGAAATGTTTGAATTGTGTCACCTGCTTCAGGTACGGCTCGGCCGCCGATTGTTGCGGCCGGATGAGAATGCCCTGACGCTGTTCAATTCGTTGTCGGTGCCATGGCGCGGCAACCTGGTTTTGCCGTCGGCCTGGCGCGGATTCACGGTAGTTGATGCTTCCGGCGGTCAATTGCCATGCCAACTGGGGGAAAACGACCAGCAAGTCCGTCTCGAAATCCCACCCGGAATGTTTTTGACGTTGCAGCGCGGCAGAAAGGACGATATTCCGGCCGCCGGAACCGATCAACTGGAATTGGTGCTGGAAAATGAAGAGATTCGTTATGAATTCGACGAGAACGCCCGGTTGCTGCGCGCCTTTGATAAACGAAGCTGCCGCGAATGGCTCCGGGCGGATAGCCCCGGGAACCGTTTGTCGCTGTATATCGATGAACCGAATGCCTCCGACGCCTGGGATATCGATATTTTTTATGAAGAGCAGTTGGTCGATACCGCCCGGTCGGCCGGACAGGTTCGCACCTGGCACGGGCCAATCGGCGGCCGATTGCAGTTCGAGTTGCAGGTCGGTACATCGATCATCCGGCAGACGATTTCATTGACGGCCGGAAGCCGGCGGCTGGATTTTCAGACTGCGGTCGACTGGCGGGAAACCCACCGAATGCTACGAGTTGCTTTCCCGGTTGAAGTCTGCAGCGATACTGCTGCGTTCGATATCCAGTACGGTTTTGTCCGACGCCCGACACACCGCAATACCAGTTGGGATTTGGCCCGATTTGAAACCGCCGGCCAGCGTTATGCCGACCTCTCCGACGATTGCGGCGGCGTGGCATTACTCAACGACAGCAAATATGGTTACAAAGTGTCGGGACACACGCTGGATTTGAATTTGCTGCGTTCGCCGCGCCATCCGGATTTTCATGCCGACTGCGGAAGCCATGAATTTACCTACAGCTTGCTGCCGCATAACGGAGGTTTCGTTGAGTCGGAAGTGATGGCCGAAGCGGCGCAATTGAACCGGCAGCCACTGCAATGGGCGGGATATGCCGCGCCGGAGAATGCGGTTTTACCATGTCGGCTGGAGGGCGACGGCGTAAAATTGGCGGTGCTCAAAAAAGCCGAAAAGAGCGACCAGTGGATTCTGCGGCTGGTGGAAACCCATGGCCGGCATTCGCATTGCCGGTTGACGGCGTTGCCCGAATACCGTCGGTTGATCGCTACCGATCTGTTGGAATGGGAAAATTTGTCCGCCCGGAAACTCGACGGCGCTATCGAATTGAATTTGTCGCCGTTTGAAATAGCCACGTTCAAATTGTGTCGGTAAGAGCGGCGATAACGGAACGCATTTCCTTTTGCCAGACCGTCAAATGACGGAAATATCCGTCATTTGAGCGGGAATTGACGGATGTTTTACAGGAATTCTTCCTTTTCTTCCGGGACGGTGTAGTCGCCGTCCTGGTCGGCGTCGATATTTTCGAATTGCATATTGGTTTTTTCAATGACCAGCCGCACCAATGTGGGAATCGGCAAGGTGGTGACGATTGACAGCACGACGATGGCATTGAAAAAATTGCTGTCCAGCACTCCCAGTTCCTTGCCGATTGCCGCCGCGGCCAGCGTGGCCGACAATTGCGGCACGGTCATCAAGCCGGCGCAAAACCCTTTGCTGTTGGAAAAACCGGTCAGCCGCAGCGCCAGCCAGCCGGAGAAGACCTTGCTGCCGACCAGGCCGATGACGGTCAGCAGAATGATGGTCAGATTGCTCGGCGAATGCAGCAGCGTCCGGAAGTCGGTCGCCATGCCGATGGAAACGAACAGAAATGGAATCAGCAGGCCGTAACCGATCGCTTCGAGTTTTTTCATCACCTGCTTGTTTGATTCGCTGCTCTTGATGATTTTGGACAACCCGAGTCCGGCGACGAAGGAGCCGACCACCAGGTTGACGCCGATGAATTCGCCGATCAGCAGCGTCAGGATGACGACCAGCAGGATGGTGATGATGATGCCGTCTTCCGAGGGTTTCAGCCAGTTGAGCAGCTTGTTGCCGGTATAGGCGACCACCCAGAGGGCGATGCCGATGTAGCTGATGACGATCAGCAGGAAGATCGGCGTGAAATAATCGCCGAAAATCGCCGGGTCGAGATAATCGAAGATCGACAGCGTCCGTTTGCTCAATTCCGGAGTGGCGATCATCGACAGCCGTTTGGTCTGGACGGCGATCGCCAGGAGCACGATGCTGGCGATGTCGGTAATCACCGTTGAAATCAATACCGCGGCGCCGAATTTGGTCCGGGTCAGCTTCAATTCGCGGATGATCGGAAAAACGATGCCGACCGAATGGGAAGCGAACAGCGACGCATAGAGCAGCTTGCCGGCAAAATCGTCCGGCCGGAAATAAGCGTAAACGAAAAACCCGGTGACGGCCGGCACGAAAAAGGTCAGAAAACTGAGCGCGGCGACCGGTTTTTTGGTCATCGACATCATTTTGAAATCGGCCTCCATGCCGGCCAGCGCCATCAGAAAAATCAACCCGAGCGAACCGAGCGAGTTGATCAGATTTTCGGCGTAATCGTGGACGGTTTCCGGATGGCCGCCGAGAAACGTCAGCCAGACCGACAAATAATCGAGCAGGTGGATGCCGTTCGGGCCGATGAACATGCCGATGATCAGCAGGGCGATGACACTGGGAATTTTGAGCGGCCGCAGCAGCGCCGGTCCCAAGGCCATGAAAATCATAAAAGCCAGAAAGACGATCAAAAAAGCTTCATTGTTCATGATCTGTAAGTTCCGGTTTCGCTTTTCACTGAAAAAGCCGGCTTTGCCAAGGCAGAAAACCGGCTGAAGAGGTTATTGCTTGTTGTCCGGAGTTTTGCCGATATAAATCTGGCGCGGCCGGGTAATTTTGGTATTGGAGCCGATCATTTCCTTCCAGTGGGCGATCCAGCCCGGCAACCGGGCCAGCGCGAACATCACCGTGAACATGTTCTCCGGAATGCCGAGCGCCCGGTAGATGATTCCGCTGTAGAAGTCGACGTTCGGATAGAGGTGGCGGCTGATGAAATAATCGTCATTGAGCGCCAGCTCTTCCAGTTCGCGGGCGGTATCCAGCAGCGGATCGTTGTAGCGCATGGCGTCCAGGAACTTCCGGCACTCCTCGCGGATGATGGAAGCCCGCGGATCGTAGGTTTTGTAAACCCGGTGGCCGAAGCCCATCAGCCGGGACGGATTGTTCTTGTCCTTGGCGCGCTCAACGAATTTCTTCGGGTTGCCGTCGTTGGCGATTTCGGTCAGCATTTCGATGACCGCCTGGTTGGCGCCGCCGTGCAGCGGACCGGAGAGGGCGCTGACGCCGGCCGAAATGGTCGCGTACAAATTCACCTGCGCACTGCCGACGGTGCGGACCGTCGTCGTCGAGCAATTTTGTTCGTGGTCGGCGTGCAGGATGAAAAGAATGTTCAAAATTTTGACCGCTTCCGGCTTGATGTCATACGGCGCGACCGGCGAATCGAACATCATGTTCAGAAAGTTGGCGCAGAAAGAAAGGTCCTGGCGCGGGTAGACTTTCGGCTCGCCGATGGATTTCTTGTAGGCAAAGGCCGCCATCGTCCGCACCGTCGAGATCAGCCGGGCGCTGGAGATATCGATGTCCTCGCTCAGCGACAGCAAATCGACATTCGGATAAAAGGCCGCCATCGCATTGATCATCGTCGACAAAATGTGCATCGGGTGCGCTCCGGACGGAAACCGGTCGAAGAAATGACGCATATCCTCATGCAGCATCGAATGACGGTTCAGCAGCTTCGAAAATTTCCGGTTCTGCTCGTCGTCCGGCAGGACGCCGTGCACCAGCAGATAAGCGGTCCGGACGAAGGATCCGACATTGACCAGCTCCTCGATCGGGATGCCGCGGTAGCGCAGAATGCCCTGTTCGCCGTCGATAAAGGTAATCCGGCTGTAGCAGGCGGCGGTATTGACAAAACTCGGGTCGATTGTCACACAGCCGGTGTCGCGTCGCAGATTAGAGATATCGATGCCTTTTTCGCCCTCGGAACCGATGACGATCGGCAGCTTGACCTGTTGATCGCCAATGGTCAAAACGGCATATTTATCCGTAATAAAATCTTTTACATCCATCTGTTGTTTCCATTCAAAATTCGATGATTGAAATCCGCTCCACCCCGGCCTGACTGGAGAACCAGCGACCGCCAACAACCGGCTGATAGCCTTTTAATCAAAAGATAAATATACTCTTCGCCCGGTTATTTTACAATAATGGAATTTCTCTTTTCCGTTAAACTTAAGTTACACAGCCAAGCCGACTTACTGCATCGGCCCCTGCCCGGCCGGCCGCTTCTGCCCAGCTTGGACGACGCGCGGCCGCCGCCGGGCTTTTTTCAATATTTGCGGTCGGCGTAATCGACCCAGCCGCCGGCTTTGACCAGTTCCAGATCGAATTTGCCGACCGTGAACGGATAAACTTTGCCGGTTTGACCGTTGTCGATCGTGAAGGTCAGCTTATCCATATCGGTCCGGCATTCGGCGTCGGTTCCGGCGAATGTCGCGAAGATTTCATCGATCACTTCCGGCGCCAGTTGAACGGCCATCAAGCCGCAATTGAACATGTTCTGGCGGAAAATACGGGCGAAATTGACCGCGATGACCAGATTGATGTGATTGCATTCCAGCACCCACGGCGCGTGTTCCCGCGAGGAACCGCAGCCGAAATTGGCGCGGGTGACGATGACGCTTTTGCCGGCGATGTCACGTTTCGGGTCGAAACCCGGCAACGCCAAGTCTTCCAGGCAATAGGGCTTCAATGCTTCCTTGGTCAATTCGGTCAGGTATTTGGCCGGAATGATTTCATCGGTGTTGATGTCCGAACGATCCAGAAAAAGAATTTTTCCGTTGAAATTTTTCATTTTGACGCTTGCCTTCCGTTTACGCCTGAAACAGCGGAGAGTTTTCGATCGTGCCGGCCAGTGCCGTCGCCGCCGCCGTCGCCGGACTCATCAGGTGAACCATGCCGCCTTTGCCCATCCGCCCGTTGAAGTTGCGGTTGGTCGTCGAGGCGCAGCTTTCACCGTTGGCCAGCACGCCGTTGCTCATGCCGAGACAGGCGCCGCAGGTCGGGTTGGTCACGCAGAAACCGGCGTCCATGAAGATCTTGATCAAACCTTCGTCGAGGGCCTGCTGGTAAATCAACGGCGTCGCCGGCGAGACGATCGCCCGGACTTCCGGACTGATCCGCTTGCCTTTGAGGATGCCGGCGGCGATGCGCAAATCTTCCAGCCGGCCGTTGGTGCAGGAGCCGATATAGATCTGGTTGACGCTGGTTCCGGCCATTTCCCGGACAGTTTTGACCTGGTCCGGTTTGTAGCCGAAGGTAACCATCGGTTCCAGGCTGCTGACGTCGAAATCGATCACTTCGGCGTATGCGGCATCCGCATCCGGCCGCCAGCGGCTGAATTCCTGCAATGCGGCGGCCTGGTCGGCGTAATCGTGCCGGATGAACGGCCAGAGAAAATCGACCGTCACCATATCCGGATAACAGATGCCGCAGGTACCGCCCGCCTCAATGGCCATATTGCACAGCGTCATCCGCGAATCCATGCCCATTTCATCGACGACCGGACCGGCGAATTCGATGACTTTGTCGGTCGCGCCGTTGACGGTGAGCCGTTTGATGATCGCCAGGATGACGTCCTTGGCATAGACGCCGCTGCGAAGCTTGCCGGTAATGTTGATTTTGATCGTCTCCGGATCGCGCATCGTGCAAACCCCTTTGAGGATGCCCACTTCCAGATCGGTGGTGCCGACGCCGGCGGCGAACGCGCCGAATGCGCCGTGGGTGCAGGTGTGCGAGTCGCCCATGATCACCGTGAAGCCGGGCCGGACAAATCCCTTTTCCGGAAAGAGCGCATGACAGACGCCGTTGGCGCCGATATCGAAGAAATCCCGGATCCGGTGACGGCGCGCCCAATCACGCATCGTTTTGCCCTGCTCGGCAGTCTTGGAGTCTTTGGCCGGCGTCACATGGTCGATTACCGCTTTGATTTTCGTCGGATCGAATACCCGGTCCTTGCCTTTGGCCACCAGATCGTTGATGGCGATCGGCGTGGTAATTTCGTGGCAGAAAACACGATCCAGCGACAACACGCTGACCCCTTCCGCCGGGGTATCGACACGGTGTGCGTCAAAAATCTTTTGCGCCAGGGTTTTTCCCATGATGACGGCTCCTTCCTGAAATCCTCGAGAGTATACTGCATTCCGAAATTTGCATCGGACCATTCTGCAAATTTACAATATATCCCGTAAATTTGTATTTTTCAAACGGATTTCTGCCGATTTGCACCGCTTTTTCGACCGTTCGGGTCCGTCGAATCGGGAAGGGCGCCGAATGCTCAGCCGAGGCTGGTCAGCAGCGGCCGGAAATCGACATCGCCGCCGTCGGGCGGCAGTTCGACCATCGCCGCGCCGTGAGCGTATTGTTCCAGATAGTCGGCGATGACCCGCCTGGAATCCTCCTCGATCAGATCGTCGATGACCGGGAAGCGGTTGTAGATGACGCCGGCGATTTCAATGCCGCGGCGCGCCGCCGCTTCCAGCGACAGCAGCGTGTGATTGATGCTGCCGAGCTTGCCGGAGGTGACCAGGATCAGCGGATAGTTGCGTTCTTCGATGAAGTCGATCGCCAGGTAATTTCTGGTCAGCGGCACCATCAGGCCGCCGGCTCCTTCCAGCAGAACGAGCTCGAACTCTCTCTGCAGCCGCCGGGTCGCGTCATCAATTCTGCCGAAATCGTACTGCACCCCTTCCAGCTCGGCGGTCAAATGCGGCGAAGCCGGATATTTGAGCACGTAAGGCGCGGTCAGGCCGAGCCGGTCGACTTCCAGCAGGCCGCATCCCATCAGCCGGCGGTGTTCGGCGATGTCCAGCGCCAGATTGCCGGGACAACCGGTTTGAATCAGCTTCTGGGTGATGACATTCCTGCCGGCATTCAGCAATTCCCGCGCCAGCACCCCGGCGGCGAATGTTTTTCCGACATCGGTGTCGATGCCGCTGACAAAAAGTACTGTTCCAGTCATCAGAAATTCTGCTCCGTCATTGATTCGTCAAATTTTCGTCAATTTTGATAATTTATTTATTTTCAATATAATAGTGATTATTTTTCCTGCCGGGAAAGAAAATCGTCGACCGCCGCTTTCAGGTCGTCGGCAACCGGACAATCCGGCTGCATGCCGGCGGCCAGCAGTTCGGCGCCGTAACCGGTGGCGACCAGGTAAACCGCTTGGCAGCCGGCCGCCCGGCCTGCTTCGATATCGCTGAGCCGATCCCCGACCAGGAACGATTTATCGAGTTCGATGTCATATTGGGCGGCGGCGGCCAGCAACATGCCCGGCGACGGTTTCCGGCAGCCGCACGCTCCGGTGTAATCCGGATGATGTGGACAGTAGAAAAAAGCGTCGACTTCAGCGCCGTCGGCGGCCAGCAGCTCGGCAATCCGGTCATGAACTGCCCGGATGTCTTTTTCTTCGTACAATCCTTTGGCGACGCCGGCCTGGTTGGTGACGACGATGGCCAGATAGCCGGCCGCGTGCAGCCGGTTGATGGCCGCGGCGGCGCCGGGAATCAGCACCGCCTTGGCCGGATCATGCAGGTAATTGACTTCTTCATTGATGACCCCGTCACGGTCGAGAAAACAAGCTTTGGTCATACGGGAGACTCCGGTGTTGGTTTCGTATCACTGGTCTGTTTTTATAACATACGGCGATTGTCGGCGTTGTGCAAGTCGGCATGGTCGGGAAAGCGGGAGTGGGCCGGCGGGGAAATGTCCTTGAAAAGGTTGCTTTTTTTTCGGAAGAGATTCATTTTTTTCGATTCGAGATTGGACAATCGGCAAACCCGGCGTTAAAGTATGTATTTTAAGCTATTTACATGGAGAGATGTCATGAAGGCAGAAATTAAAGTATACGAAGGTACACTGGAAGCGCGCAATTTGAAGTTCGGGATCGTCTGCAGCCGGTTCAATGAATTTTTCGTCAGCAAACTCCTCGACGGCGCTGTCGATGCGATTCTCCGCCACGGCGGCAACGCCGAAGCGATTGAAGCGGCCTGGGTGCCGGGCGCCTACGAAATTCCGTTTGCGGTCAACAAGATGCTGCAGAGCGGCAAATACGACGCCATTCTGGCGCTGGGGGTCGTCATCCAGGGAGCGACGCCGCACGCCGGTTACATCAACAACGAAGTGGCCAAGGCGCTGGCGCAGCTCGGACTGGAATCCGGCGTGCCGGTCACATATGGGATGATCACTGCCGACAATCTCGAACAGGCGATCGAACGCAGCGGCACCAAAGCCGGCAACAAAGGGGTCGACGCGGCGCTGGCGGCGATCGAAATGGCCAATTTGACCAAAAATTTCTGACGCAAGGCCGTTAAATGGAAGAAGAATTCGAAATATCCGACGGGAAACTGCACGCGAAGCGGCTGGGACGGGAACTGGTGATGCAGTTTCTGTTCCAATGCGATGTCGCCCGGGAGGAATTCCGGCAGTCGCGCTGGGAGAGTTTCATGCTGCAGGCGGCGCAAACCCATGCGTTGCGCGACAACCGCTATGCCCGGAAGGGGCGTGAATATGCCGAGAAGCTGTTGAACGGCATCCGGGAGCAGCAGGCGGAAATCGACGCGGCCATTCTGGCCCACGCCGAAAACTGGGAATGGGACCGGCTGGCGGTCGTCGATCGCAACGTCATGCGGGTGGCGGTGTTTGAAATGCTCTGCATGCCGGAGGTGCCGCCGGTGGTGAGTATCAACGAAGCGGTGGAAATCGCCCGGGATTACAGCGGCGAAAAAGCCGGCAACTTTATCAACGGCGTGCTGAACGGCATCAAGGATACGTTGTCGCGTCCGGCCCGAAAGGCGGTCAAGGAGTTATGAAGTCGATTTTTTCCGTATTCAAACGCGGTCTGCAGAAAACGACGACGACGGTGAAACGTTCGCTGGCGGCGATGTTTTCCGATGTCAAACAGTGGGACGCTTCGACTTTCGAAGACCTGGAAGCGGCGTTGATCGGCGCGGATTTCGGCGTGCCGGCCAGTTTGCGGATCGTCGCCGAAATTCGTGACCGGTATGAACATGGAGAAATTGAGACGACGGCCGATATCTTCCGGGTTGCCGAGACGTTCGTCCGGGATATTCTGGCGCAAAACCAGCGGGAAATCCGCGTCGCCGAAGCCGGCAAGCCGACGGTCGTCCTTTTTGTCGGGGTCAACGGCAGCGGCAAAACCACGACGATCGGCAAGTTGGCCGCCCGGTTGACGCAGGAAGGCAAAAAAGTGATGCTGGCCGCCGGCGATACTTTCCGGGCGGCGGCGGTCGAGCAGCTGCAACTCTGGGGCAAGCGCACCAATTCGGTGGTGATTGCCGCCAGCCACGGCGCCGACCCGGCCAGCGTGGCTTTCGACGCGACCAGCGCGGCGTTGGCGCGGCAGGTCGATTTCCTGCTGATCGACACCGCCGGCCGGCAACATACCAAAAAAGGGCTGATGGATGAATTGAGCAAAATCTGCCGTTCGATCGATAAAATCTACCCGGGCGCGCCGCACGAAGTATGGTTGACCGTCGACAGCAGCATGGGCAGCAACGCGCTCAATCAGGCGCGGGAATTTTCCAAGGCGGCCAACGTCAGCGGCCTGGTGTTGACCAAACTGGACGGCAGCGGCAAAGGCGGCATGGCGGTCGCGCTGCACCAGGAGTTCAAGCTGCCGACCTTTTTCGTCGGGATGGGGGAACAGCCGGAGGATCTCCAGCCGTTCAGCCCGGCTTATTACGCCGCCGCCGTGTTCGGCAGCGAATCTTTGCAGCCGCAGGAATGACGGGAATGGCGATGACCGATTCCGATTATATGCTTCTGGCGGCAGCCGAAGCCCGCAAAGGCTTCGGGCTGACCTCGCCCAATCCGCTGGTCGGCGCCCTGTTGGTCAAGGCGGATCGGATTGTCGGCCGGGGATATCACCGGCGCGCCGGAGAGGCGCATGCCGAAATCAACGCGTTGCGCGATGCCGGGAATGAAGCGGCCGGGGCGACGCTCTATGTGACGCTGGAGCCCTGTTCCACCTGCGGCCGGACGCCGGCCTGCACGGAGGCAATCAAAGCCGCCGGACTCCGCAAAGTGGTGATTGGCGCCATGGACCCGAATCCGAAACACGCCGGCCGCGGTCTGGAAATTCTGCGGGAGGCCGGAATCGAAGTGGTTGCCGGAGTGGAGCAAGCCGCCTGTGACGAATTGAACCGGGCATTTTACCGGTGGATCGTTACCGGCCGGCCTTATGTCATGCTGAAAATGGCGATGACGCTGGATGGCAAAATCGCCACTGCCGGCGGTGAGTCCCAATGGATTACCGGCCCGGCCGCCCGGCAGCGGGTGCAGGAATTGCGCCGCTGGGCGGATGCGATCATGGTTTCCGGCGCGACGGTCCGGCTGGACCACCCGCAACTGACGGTCCGGGAACCGGCCGACTGGCCCTGCCAGCCGCTGCGGGTGATCGCCAGCAGGCATTTCCCGGAAGATGAATTGCGGCAGTATTTTCCGGCCGGCCCGCTGCCGTGGGTGGTTTGTCTCGGCGACGGGGACAGTTGGCTGGAGTTTCTCAGCCGGCTCGGGGAGCGGAATGTCACCGCTCTGCTGCTGGAAGGCGGCGGCGAGCTGGCGGCGGCGGCCCTGCAGCACCAGGTGGTCGATGAGGTGGAATTTCACATCGCGCCGAAATTGTTGTGCGGCCGGGGCAGCCGGCCGGTAACCGGCGGCGATAATCCGCTGCATTTGTCCGAAGCGCTGGAGTTGCTTGAACCGACCGTCAGCCGGTACGGCGGTGATTTCGTGTTCAACGGCCGGCTCCGGCCGCCGGGCGGCGGTGACAAGGAGGCGTCGTGTTCACTGGTTTGATTGAATCGATCGGTTATCTCCGCCGCCGTGAGAAGAATGGCGGTGCCGGAAAATTGGTCGTCGAGACGGCAAAACCTTTCGTCGGGCTTCGGCATGGCGAGAGCATCGCCGTCAACGGCGCCTGCCTGACGCTGGAAAAGGAGCTGTCGGCGAACCTGTTGCAGTTTCATACCCTGGAGGAGACTTTGCTTCGCACCAATCTCGGCAGTTTGCCGTTGGGCGGTTGCGTCAACCTGGAGCGGGCTTTGCGGCTGGGCGACCGGCTCGGCGGCCATCTGGCCACCGGCCATGTCGACGGCACCGGCAAACTGATTTCCCTGCGCCGCACCGGCGGCGATTATGAACTGAAAATTGCCGCGCCGCCGGATCTCCAACCGTTTCTCGCGCCCAAGGGCAGCATTGCCGTCGACGGCGTTTCGTTGACGTTGGTCGAGATTGCGCCGGAATACTTCACCGTCCACTTGATACCGGTGACGCTGGAGGAAACCGCCTTGGGCGGCCGCCGTTCCGGAGAGCCGGTCAATCTGGAGAGCGATTTGCTGGGCAAATACGTCTGGCGTCAACTGCCGCTGCTGCATTCCGCGGCCGCCGGTTCGGTCAACGGGGGAGTTTCGCTTGAACTGCTCCGGGAATTCGGTTTCATGGAGTGAAATGATGGCGACGGTGGACAGCAATTTCGTTTTCGGTTTGAGCCTGGCTTTGCCGGCGCAGCCCGAGCCGGTTGCGATGCCGGATCATTCGCTGGGAAATTGGCCGGTGCTGGAGTTGCCGGGCGGGGTGCTCGACGATTTGCCGGCGCTGGGAAAATTTCTGGACCGGCAGCAGCCGCAGCGGCTGTTGCTGCGCGATTTGTTGCCGGCGGCGGTCTGCCGGACGGCGCCGGAAGAGGCGGCGGATTTTTCCGGCGATTTCATTCGGCATCTGCATAAAAAGTTGGGTTTGGCCGCCGACATCGGCGTTTCGGCGGTGACGTTGGATTTCGACCTGCCCCGGGCGGTCCGTGAGGAGGTTTTTTTCGCGCGGCTGCGCCGGTTGCTCGGGATGTTTTACCGGGAACTCTGGGAACGCCGGATCAATCTGTTGCTGCCGTTCCGGCTGCCGGTGCCGGAGGGTGAAATGGACATGGACCGGGCTGTCGACACGGTTCGGCGGTTGCTGTTTCCCCGGCTTCAGATCGTCCCGGAACTCTTTTTTCGCGCGGGATCGGGGCGTGTGGATTGGCCGGCGCAGTTGCGCAGTTGCGAATTTGTCGCGGAAGCCGTCCGGTTGGTTTACGATCCGGTACTGGGTAATCCGGTTTGCATTGAAGAAACGGCGCCGCTGCTGGATGCGCTGGGCCAATACGGTCAGGCGACGACGGTGCTGCTGACGCCGCGTTTCGGTTCCATGCAAAATCTGCTCCGGGAGGCCATTTTGCTGCAAACCGCGGTGAAGGGCTTGCAGAATCGGCCGATAACGGTTACATTTACAGGCAGAAAATATTATCAAATCGAAAACGCCCGTTCCGATTGGCCGGCCGGAACTCCGGCTGCCGCGATGGGAGGCGGGTGATTTTGCAATCGTTTCAGAAAGGATCGAAGGCATGTTGAATCTGGGGGTGAATGTCGATCATGTTGCCACCGTGCGCCAGGCGCGGCTGGCCGACCGGCCCAGTCCCCTGGCTGCCGCGCTGCTTTGCGAAAAGGCCGGCGCCTGGGGAATTACCGCGCATTTGCGGGAAGATCGCCGGCATATTCAGGATCGGGATCTGCGCGATTTGAACGCCCGGGTGCGCCGTCTGAACATGGAGATGGCCGTTACCGACGAAATGGTGTCGATCGCCGGCGAATTGCGGCCGCACAGTTGTTGTCTGGTGCCGGAGAAGCGGGCGGAATTGACCACCGAAGGCGGCCTGGATGTCGCCGGCGGATTTGACCGGGTGACCGCGGCGGTGCGGGCGCTCAAACGGAGCGGAATTCTGGTCAGTTTATTCATCGATCCGGATTTGCAGCAGATTCAGGCCGCCGCGGACAGCGGTGCCGACTATATCGAAATGCATACCGGCAGCTATGCCAACGCCGCCGCCTCCTCCCGGGCCGCTGAGCTCGACCGTTTGAAGGCCGCCGCCGCCGCCGCCGCCGATTTGCATTTGCGGGTGAATGCCGGGCACGGCATCGATTATGAAAATATCCGGGGCATTCTGGAAATACCCCACCTCTGCGAGCTGAATATCGGCCACAGCATCATCGGCCGCGCCATCCTGGTCGGGATCGAGCAGGCCGTTCGCGAAATGCTTGCGTTGATGAGAAATTACCAAGGTTAACCTTTTGGAGAATTGAGATTATGAGTGAAAGCATCACCGCGCTGCACAAGGTTTTGAAAACCGCAGTCACCGCCAACGCCTCCGACGTTCACATCAAGGAAAATTGCCCGGTCGCCTTCCGGATCGATGGTGAGATGACCAGCAGCGACTATGTTGCCAAATCGGAAGTCATCGACGAATTCATGCGTCAGGTCGCCACCGAAGAGCAAATCAAGAAATATTACATCAACGGCGACCTCGACCTTTCCCACCGGGAACCGGATGTCGGCCGTTTCCGTGTCAACATTCACCGGCAGCGCAATTTCAATTCGATCAACTTCCGCTGGGTTAAAAACCAGATCATGACGTTCGATGACCTCGGGCTGCCGCCGGTGTTGGCCGATATTTCCATGTCGCAGCGCGGTATCGTCATTCTGACCGGAACGACCGGCTCCGGCAAATCGACGACGCTGGCGGCGATGCTCGATTACATCAACACCCAGGTTCATGCCCACGTCATCACCATCGAAGACCCGATCGAATATGAATTTGCCGATAAACTCTGCTTTTTCGAGCAGCGCGAAGTCGGCATCGATACCATTTCGTTTGCCAGCGCCTTGAAACACGCACTGCGCCAGGACCCGGACGTCATCATGGTCGGTGAAATGCGCGACAAGGCCAGTTTCGAAGCCGCGTTGCAGGCGGCGGACACCGGCCACCTGGTGATGACGACGCTGCACGCTTCCAATGCGGCGCAGACCATCAACCGTATCCTCGATTTTTATGAAAAAAATGAACAGGAGCCGATCCGCGAAGCTCTGGCCAACAACCTCAAAGCGGTCATTTCCCAGCGGCTGGTGCCGCGGGCGAGCGGTTCCGGCCGGGCGCCGGCTACCGAAATCATGATCAACACGCCGATCGTCAACAAATTGCTGGAGGAAGACCGGCTGGAACGGCTTTCGGCCGCCATTGCCGCCGGCCGCGGCGACGGGATGATGACTTTCAACCAGTGTCTGCTCGATCTGGTGAACAACGGTATCGTCACCGAAGACGATGCGCTGGTCGTTTCCGACAATCCGGAAGCGCTGAAGATGAACTTCGAAGGCATTTTCCTTTCCGCCGGCGACAACCAGATCATCGGCTGATTCGGGATGGTTCCGGCCGCGGCCGGAGACGGGAAACCTCTCCGGTACCGGCCGGAGTGCTTGTTGAGCTATAGTTATCAGTAGTAATGGGAAATTATCATGCGCAGCGATATCATGAAAAAAGGTGCCGAACGGGCGCCGCACCGGGCCCTGATGCGGGCCACCGGGATCAAATCGGAAGACATCCGCAAACCGTTCATCGGCGTTTGCAACTCTTATACCAATATCGTTCCCGGCCACTGCCATCTGCAGGAAGTCGGCCGGACCGTCTGCGACGCGATCCGCGCCGCCGGCGGGGTTCCGTATGAATTCAACACCATCGCCATTTGCGACGGCATCGCGATGGGGCATGCCGGCATGAAATATTCGCTGCCGAGCCGCGAGCTGATCGCCGATTGCGTCGAAGCGATGGGTACCGCCCATCCGTTCGATGGTTTGATCTGCATTCCGAATTGCGATAAAATCGTCCCCGGCATGCTGATGGGCGCGATGCGGCTGAACATTCCGACCATTTTCGCGTCCGGCGGTCCGATGGCCGCCGGCAAAGGGAAGCGGGGAGAGGCGACCGACCTGATTACGATTTTCGAAGGGGTGGCCGGTCATCAGATCGGGGCGATTTCCGACGCTGACCTGGAATATCTGGAATGCACCGCCTGCCCGGGTGCCGGTTCCTGTTCCGGCATGTTCACCGCCAACAGCATGAATTGTCTCTGTGAGGCGCTCGGCCTGGCCTTGCCGGGCAACGGCACGATTCTGGCCGAATCGCCGGAGCGGATCGAATTGTGGAAACGGGCGGCCCGGCGCATCGTCGAGCTGGCCGGTGATCCGGAAGCGTTGACTGCCCGTGATTTTGCGACCGAGAAATCCTTTCACAACGCCCTGGCGCTGGATATGGCGATGGGCGGCAGCAGCAACACGGTGCTGCATACGTTGGCGGTGGCGACCGAAGCCGGCGTCAAATTGGATCTGGCCAAGCTGGATGAAATCAGCCGCAAGACGCCGAATATCTGCAAAGTTTCCCCGTCGAGCCATTACCACATGGAAGATGTCGGCCGGGCCGGCGGCATCATGGCGATCATCAAGGAAATCAGCCGTTTGCCCGGCTTGATCGATCCGACGGCGCCGACGGTGTCCGGTTTGACGCTGGGCGAGGAATACGCTGTTGCTCCGGCGCCGGACGGCGAGGTGATCCGGACCTTGGAAAATGCCTACAGCCAATCCGGCGGCCTGGCAATCCTGTTCGGCAATCTGGCTGCCAGCGGCTGTGTCGTCAAGGCGGCCGGCGTGGCGCCGAAGATGTTGACGCACCGTGGCCCGGCGGTGATTTTCGAGAGCCAGGAGGAGGCTTGCGAAGGAATTCTCGGCGGCAAGGTCAAAGCCGGCGACGTCGTCATCATCCGCTACGAGGGGCCGAAGGGCGGCCCGGGAATGCAGGAGATGCTGGCGCCGACCAGCTACATCATGGGGCGCGGACTCGGTGAAAGCGTGGCGTTGATCACTGACGGCCGGTTCAGCGGCGGTACGCGCGGCGCCTGTATCGGCCATGTCAGCCCGGAAGCGGCGGCCGGCGGCGTGATCGCGCTGGTGGAGCCGGGCGATCTGGTGTCGATCGATATTCCGAACCGCAGAGTCGAACTGGAAGTGGCGCCGGAGGTGCTGGAAGAACGCCGGAAAAAGTGGCGCAAGCCGGAGCCGCGGTTCAAAACCGGTTATCTGGCCCGTTACGCGATGGCGGCGACCAGCGCCGACACCGGCGGCGTGCTGAAGTCCAATTGAGTAAAAAATGATGGTTTTGCCGCGGGAATGAACGGCAAAACCATTTTCTTTGGAGACACTATCAAACAGGGAGAAGACCACGATGATGAAAATGAGCTTGCTGACCGGGGCAGTTGCAGTCCTGGGGTTGACGTTCGGATTGGCCGCCGTCGGAGACGTGCCGGAGATGGAAGCCGCATATACCGAAAAACCGGTGGTGATCGATGGCGTGCTCGATGATCCGGTCTGGCAGAGCGCCGCGGTTTACCGCATGGATGTGCCGAGCGTCGTCAATCCCGATTACGGCATCGCCGATTCGGGGGAAGTGCGCCTGGCCTGGGATGACGATTATCTTTATGTGGCGGTCAGCGTCCGCGACCGCGACCTGTACGCGACGGCGGAAAGCGATCAGGTGATGCATTTTCTGTTCGGCGATTTGGCCGAAATTTTCATCAAACCGGTCAACGAAACCTATTACTGGGAACTTTATATGACGCCGGCCGGCAAAAAATCCAGCCTGCTGCTGCCGGGCAAGGGAATTCTGTTCGGTGAATTCAAATCGACACCGCAGATGCCGGGCATGGTTGTCGGCGCCCGGTACGAAGGCACCCTGAACGAATGGCAGGATGTCGACACCGGCTGGAGCGGAGAAATGGCCATTCCGATTGCCGACCTGGAGCGGTTCGGCGCTGAATTCGCTCCGGGCGAGGACTGGCGGGTGCTGGTGGCCCGGTATAATTATTCGCGTTATCAGCCCGACGGAATAGAATATTCCACCGCGCCGAAATTGAGCGCCATCAATTATCATCTGCTCGAAGAGTATGCGAAATTGAAACTGGTCAAATGAGAAAGGAGATGGTATGATAAATAACTGACGTTCGCGGAATCAGCTTTCTGCGTGTAATTTATGGCGATTAACTTACACGTTTGGAAGCGGACAGGTTGCAGACTGAATGTTTCAATGAGGCGCATCAGAAACGATGACGACCCCGGAAAGGAGATTAGTCAGATCTGTAAACCAGAGCGCCACCGTAGAGAGCGACTGATTAATCGACTACTCTGTATGGGAGGATGGTGAGGCCGTGACAGCAGTTCCGCTTCGAT
>OJMH01000534.1_pt1 | contig 48722 bp, 42 predicted proteins | sample 1597111 | NCBI WGS metagenome assembly OJMH01 (sample SAMEA2452115, study PRJEB22498) | human gut metagenome | reverse complement strand
TCTAAAAATATTGTTTATCAAATGCGTAAAGATACTTTTAATAGTTTAATGAATGCATCAATCAGCTATTTTGATTTAAGACCAGTTGGGGATATTATTTCGGTAGTTTCTTATGATATTGATACAGTTAATACTTCTTTATCTAGTGATATTGTGCAAATTGTTTCTAGTATTTTTACTGTTTTATTTTCTTTTATTATGATGATGATAATCAAACCAATTTTAGTGTTGATATTTGTTTTTACTATTCCATTATGTCTTTTATTTAGTAAAAAATTAGTAAAAAAAACAAGAACTCTTTATTCAAAAAGAAGTGAAGAACTTGGTTTAATGAATGGTTATAGTGAAGAAATGATTACAGGAATAAAAACGATAAAAGCTTATTCAAAAGAAGATCAAATTATTAATGAATATCAAAAAGTAAATGCGAAAGCCACTGCTTCATACTATAAAGCCGAATATTATGGTTGTTTTATGGGACCAGGAGTTAATTTTTTTACTAATATTTCTTTATCTTTAGTATGTATTTTTGGCGCTTTATTAAACTTATTTCAAGGTTTTAGTTATGGCTCAATTGCAAAATTTGTTCAATATGCAAGAAAATTTTCTGGTCCAATTAATGAAACTGCTAATATTTTTACTGATTTACAATCATCTTTATCTGCTTCTGAAAGAGTCTTTGAATTAATTGATATTGATAAAGAAAAAGAAGATGACATAAACTATGTTGAATTAAGTAAAATAGAAGGTAATATCTATTTTGAAAATGTGAAATTTTCTTATGTTAAAAATCATCCAATTATTAATAATTTAACTTTAAATGTTAAAAAAGGACAACAAATTGCAATTGTTGGACCAACTGGGGCAGGCAAAACGACAATTGTAAATTTATTAATGAGATTTTATGAAATAGATGATGGAGCAATTTATTTAGATCAAATTAATATTAATAAAATAAAAAGATCAACTTTAAGAAAATCATTTGCTATGGTCTTACAAGAAACATGGTTATTTGAAGGAACAGTTTATGATAATTTAACTTATGGAAATGAAAAAGTTAATCTAAATGAGGTAATTGAAGCTTGTAAAAAAAGTCATATTCATGAATATATTATTTCATTAAAAGATGGTTATAATACTGTTTTAAAAGAAGGTGGAGTTAATATTTCAAAAGGTCAAAAACAATTATTAACAATTGCTCGAGCTATGTTAATGAATTCGGAGATGTTAATTCTTGATGAAGCGACAAGTAATGTAGATACTAGAACAGAATTATATATTCAAGAAGCAATGAAATCATTAATGAAAAATAAAACTTGTTTTATTATTGCTCATCGTTTATCCACTATTAAAAATGCAGATAATATTTTAGTTTTAAATAATGGTGATATTGTTGAAAATGGAAACCATCAAACTTTAATGAAGAAAAAAGGAATATATTATTCTTTATATAATTCACAATTTGATTAAGATTTTTGCTTACGATATTCAGTTGGTGTCATATCAACATATTTTTTAAATAATCTAATAAGAGCTTGGACATCTTCTAAACCAATTTCACTTGCGATTTCGGTAAGTTTTTTTGATGTGTTGATTAATTCTTTACATGCTTTTCTAAATCTTAAAGCTTTAATATATTGAGCAATAGAATAACCAGTATACTCTTTAAAAACATTTTCTAAATAATTTGGAGTCATATTTACAAATTTAGAACAACTAATTAATGTTAATTTTTTTTGATAATTATTAGAAATGTAGCTTATTAAATCATCAATATAATTTGGAGTTTTTTTAATAAGTAAGTATTCTTCATCTACTTTCTTTTTTAACTTCATTAAAATATTATAAATAATATTAGAGGCAATTTGTTCGTCAAATTTATCTTGTTTAATCATTTTATGAATTTCTTTAACTCCATTTTGAAATTTAATATCATCATTATTTAAAGGAATTACTGGACCAATTGTTGATTTAATATATTGAAAAAAACTATTTAGATGAAGATTTTTAATATGAATAAAAATAATTTCAAAACCTTCTTCACCTGCCCATGTTTCATGCGGAACTAAACAATCAAAAAATAATAAGCAATCATTTTTATGATGATAACATTTATTTTCATAAATAATATTTCCACTTCCATTAATAACATAAGTAAGCATATAGTTTTCCATTTGTGAACGAATTAAATGATAATGTTTTCCTAATTTTTCGTATCCAGTAAAATCAATTGAATATAATAAGCCTGTTTTATCAAGGGGAGAATCAACTTCTAAAACATAACTTTCTTCAAAGGCATCACGAATTAATTTTGCTTGCATATTTACTCCAAAATCATAAGTTTTGATAACTAATAAATAAATTTTACTATTTGTTAGCGCTTACTAAAAGTATAAAATAAAAATTGAGGAGAATCAAGAATATGAAAAAAATAGAAAAAGCAATCATTTTATTAAGCTCGTTTTTGATTATGGGATGTTCAGAAACATCTTCTAGTATTGATTCAAAAATAAGTGATACTTCTTTTTTTCAAACTAGCGAGGTAAATGTAATGGATAAATATAAAATTGTAAGTGGTAATTTTATAGTGGATGATAAAAATAATTTTATTTCGCAAAGTGATAATTCTTTAATTATTAATAAACAAGATGAATTTATTTATGGTCATTTAAGCGTGGATATTAATATTGGAAACGAAAAAAAAGATAATGGAATTATTTTTTCTTTAGAAGATAATGATTTAGCTAATTTTTGGGAAGGAAATCAAGTAAGTTATTATTTTTATTTTATTAGTATAAGTGGAACTGCATATCTTGGAAAAACTGATAATGGAAATTGGTCAATGCTTTCAGAAAAAGTCATTAATAATTATTCTTTAAATAAAACTTATAATTTAAAAGTAGAAAAAGATGATACCACGATTAGATGTTTTGTCGATGAAGAACTTTATTTAACTTATAATGATGATAGTCCTCTTCTTGGTAAAAAGTTCGGTTTAAGAGCAGGAGGAAGTAATGTGAGTTATTCTAATGTTGAATGTGTATCTAGTGGAACAATTAGTGAAAACGAATTAAAAGATTTTACCAATATAAATGGAAAGTTTGTTGAAGTAAATTCTTATATTAAAGCTAAGGAAAATAATTCAATCTGTTTATATGATAATGAATTGACTAAAGGAACAATTTCAGTTAAAACTAGTATTCCTACTAAAGGAAGTAATAGTATTATTTTTTCATATAAAGAAAATCAATATTATGAATATAGTGTTAATAGTGATTTATCGGTTTCCTTAAAAAAAGTTAATAACCAAGAAAAAACGCTCATTAAAAAAACAAGTCTAGTGGCTAAATATGCATTATCAAGCCAAGTCGAATTAAAAGTAATCTTTGATAAAGAAATATATACATATATTGATGATGTTTGCTTAATTATGAGTAAACAAAATGAATTAAAATTTAATAAAATAGGTTTAAAAACCGACTATTTAGGCAATATGTTTTCTAAATTTAAAGTTGATAATAATTTTGAATCTATAAAAGCGGATTTAATTATCTGGGGACATTCTCATATGCAATTATGGGCTAATTATAAAAAAGATTTAGCTAAATATGGAAAAGTGATTAATATGGGAATAGGTGGCTCTAATACTCCTTATTGGCATAATTTAACTGATGAAATACTATCTTATTCCGCTAAAAAGATGGTAGTTATGACTGGATCAAATGATTTAGATGGTTCTAATAATGATTTTATCTTTAATCAAGTAACAGAAATATTTTCTTCATTAAAAAATGATAATCCAGATTTAGAAATTGTTTTAGGTACAGAATTTCTTCAACCTTGCAGACTTCAATACGAAAGCCAAGTTAATGATTTAAATCGTCGATACATTGAATACGCTAGAAAAAATGATTGGCTAAATATCTTTGATAATTATGATATTGTTTTAAATAGTGATGGTAGTCTAAATCAAAATATTTTTATGGATATTTATCATTTAACTACTGAAGGATACAATATTTTAAAAGATCGAGTGATATCTAGTTTAGATAAAACAAATTTAGTTAGTTATAGTCGTTGTTTCGATGTAAAATATGGGAATTTTGAAAATAATGAAAATATAGTTTCTAAGAATAAATCTTTAGGTTTATTAAAAAATGCTAAAGTAAAAAATGGTGAAATTAATACTAAAGTTAAATTAAATGATTGTTCTTCTTTAGGTATTGTTTTTAATGTTGAAGATCATAATCTTTCTTCTTATTTTGAATTAAATGAAGATGTTTCTTATTATTATATTAAAATAGAAAAAAATAAATTGAGTTTAATAAAAAATAAACAAGGAATTATTTCTACTTTAAAAGAAATGGAATTAAATATTTCACCTTTAAATATCTATGACTTATCAATAAAATTTAATGATGGATTAATTGATATTACTTTTAGTAATGTTAATATTATTTATCAAGATAACGAAAAATTATTAGGAAAAAAATTAGGCATAAGATTTGATGAAGGAGGAGGAGAAGTTTTATCTTTAGATTACATTTCTTATCAAGAAGAGTATAATTTCACTATTGGTGAAGAAGATAATATTGAAATTAATAATAATCAATATAAATCATTAAAAGCAAATCAAATGATAATGTTTAATAATAAAACATTTACTGGTGGAACCATCGAATTTGATATGGTTGTCAATGCATCTACTAATGATCATTTTTGTTTAATTGCTAATGGTGTTGTTTTTGGTGCAAGTTCGGTTAATGTAAATCATAATAATGGGGAATTTTATGTGTTTGGTCGTTGCCCATGGGGTAGTATGACAGGTTTTTCAAAAGATCCTTCATTTATGTGGGAAGATAATCAAAAAGCATTAGTTAATCAAATAAGTGTTGGTAAAAAACAACATTATAAATACATTTATGATAATATAAATCATTGTGTTTATATGTATGTAAATGATAATTTGTTGGCATGTTCATCATTAAGAAGAAAATTCAATGGCCAAAATATTGGTTTATATTTTGCAAGTAAAGATACTATTATTTCTTCATTAAGTTTTAAAGAAGAAAAATTTACTAAAGATGATAAGTATAATTTCACTTGTGGAGGCAAAGCAGGTTGGGATATTTCTTTAAAAGATAATCAAGAAGTTTTTGTTTCAAAAGGGAGTAATTCGATTTTAATGTTTAATGATATTACTTTACAAGGTGGGACGATTGAATTCGAGATGCTTGTACCTGATAATAATTATTTATATTCAGTTGCAATAGGAGTTATTTTTGGAGCGGATACTTTAGATGCTGAACATAATACTGGTAAATGGTATTGTGTAGGACGTGATAAATGGGATGATTTTGTATGTTTTAGTAAAGATAATGGTTTATTTAAATGGGAAGATAGTAATAAAGTAGCTTCTTCAGTAATCGCTAATCAAACATATACTTATAAAATTGTTTGGGATTATGAAAATGACACTATTGATTACTATTTAAATAATGAATATAAATCTACACAAAAATTAAGTTTTCATACATGTGGAAAATATGTTGGTTTATATAGTGAAACTAGTGGTGTAATTATTTCAAATTTAAAAATAAATAAATAGGAGGCCTTATGAAAAAATTATTTGTTTTAGCATCTTTAATATTATTGTGTGGTTGTAATGGGGGTGTATCTACTAGTGAAGAAAAATATACTTCTAATAATACTACTTCTTCTCAAGAAGTAATAAAAAAAGAAAAAATTACAATTAATCAAACTGAACATGGAAAAATAACTTGTTTACAAACTGAAGAAGAAATTGGAAAAGAAGTTATCTTTAATGTGATTAGTGAAGAAAGATATTATTTAGAAGAAGTAAAAGTCAATAATCAAGCAATTGAAGTTAATGATAATACATTTACTTATATAATGGTTGAAGGTGGATTAACTATCGATGCAACTTTTAAATGTAAATATAATTATACAATCGGTGATAGTTCTTCTTGGGAAATATTAGAAGAAAATAATATTGTTACTTTTAAATCCACTACTGATGATGCTCAATTAATGTTTAATAATATCTTTTTTACAAAAGGAACAATTGAATTTGATATGAAAGTTCCTTCAACGGATTCTAAATGGCTTGTTAATGATGGGATCGTTATTGGTTCAGATACTTTACAAGCAAAACATGATGAAGGAAAATTTCATGTAGTAGGAATTTCGCCATGGGGAGATTTTACTACTCATTATAAAAATAACAACACTTTTGATTGGGATAATAATAAACAATTAAGTAAAGTGTTTAATTTTGATGAAGTACAACATTTAAAATTTGTTATTGATGAAGATGTTATTCATTATTATTTAAATGGAAAATATATTATTTCATCACCATTAAAATATCAATTAGATGGAAAATATTTAGGTTTATATGTTAACCATTTAGGAACAGAAATTTCCTCAATTAAAATTAATGAAGAACTTCTAGAAGAAGAAAGACCATTTATTTGTACAACAGGAAATGCTTCTAATGTTAAATATGAAAATAATTCTTATTCATTAATTAATAATGAATATACGCTTATTATGTTAAAAGGACAATTATTTACAAATGGAACAGTTGAGTTTGATATTTCTTTTACTGATCAAACAAATCATGTTTTTAATTGTATTGATGGAATTGTAATCGGCTCAGACCAAAAATATTTTTCTGAAAATATAGGAACATATCTAGTTGCTGGAATTGATCCATGGAGTGAATTTGTTGCTTCAAGTAAAACTAATGGAATATATGCTTGGGAAGATAACTTTAAAGTTAGTAATGTATGTAATGAATTAAATAAAACTTATCATTTAAAATTTATTTATAATGAAAAAACCATTACTTATTATTATGATAATGAAGAAAAAGGAAGTGCTTTGATTAATGCACCAGTTAGTGGCGCTTATTGTGGAATACAACTTGATCATTCTGGAGTAACAATTTCTAATATAAAATTTAATTAAAAAAATCGCCTAAATCAGGCGATTTTAAATTTATTAAATCTTTATATTCGGATGTTTTTTAACAAAACTTGCTTTTAAATATTCTGACATTATTTTACCCATCCAAGCATATCCTTTACTATTTGGATGAATTGCATCAGACATATATGAAGATAAAGTATTACTATCTAAAGCTTCCATATTTTTATAATAATAGAAATCAATAATTCCGATGTTCCATTTATTTTGAATTTCATAGAGTTTAGAAATTAAATTTTCATAATTAGCATTATTATATTTTGGATTAGTATAAAAACTCACTTCGCAATTCCATGTTTTTTTAGCGTAAGCAATAATATATTCCATAGCTCCAAGAACTGTTTGTTTATTAAATGAAGATATTTCATTTGAATCAGAAATAATTCCTAAAGGTTTATTTTGAGAAATATCATTTGTAGATAATTGAACTATTAAGTGTTCTATTTTTTCATTTTTAGAAAAATTATTTTCCATTCTTTCGACATATGAAGAAGGTCCATTATCAGTTAAAGTGGTTCCTGAAATTGCTTCTTTTGTACATGTACAATTTAATGTATTTTGAATTTCATTAACAAATGAAACTCCATTAGTAGCAAAACCATATGTAACTGATGAACCAAGAAAATAAAATTTTGGAGCGTCAATGTAATGAACATAAACTGTTGAAGATTCTTCTAAAGTAGATAAATTATCTTCACTTAAAGTAATTTCGTTATTAAATGAATTAATAGAAAATCCTTCTATACAATAACCTTTTTTAGTATAGGTTCCATGAGAAGATATTAATTGATGGTTAGAGTAAATATTAGAAGCTAAATAATTATTATTTTCATCTAATATTTCACAAACTATTTCTTGATAAGTCAAATAATTATATTGAGAATTTAATTTTTTCATAGTGTAATTTTCTTTGATATTTAATGTTCCATTTTCATTTCTTAAAAGTTCATTATTTTCTTTAGAAACATAATATCTTCCTCCTTCAAGAGAAGATATTATTCCTCTATTTCTAATAGCAAAGGTTGAACCTTTTTCATGAAGAGAAGAGGCGTAGAATAAACCTCCACTTATTATATTAACATTACCTTCATTAGATAATGCAATAAAATTAGGACTAGAATTTTGATAGTTATGTTCTCCTAAAGCATATATTTCACCATCTTTAATTTCTTTGATGGTAGAATTAGCTGGATTCCAAATACCAAATGCCCATTAAGCAGCAGTTGATCTACCTTCAATTTTTCCGCCTTCAATTAAATTAATCGTTCCAGATTGATTATAAATTCCAAATCCTTTTGCTTCACTTCCTCCAATAGATGAACAAGCATAGCCTTTAATTAAGCCTCCACTTATTTTTTCAATAGTAGCATTGCTTTGGTTTCTAATACCAATAGCAAAACCATTTTTACCATAAGATTGAGCGTAAATAATTCCATTATTAATTTCTTTAATAGTGCCAGTATTAGCAATACCTACTAAATTAGAAGCAGTATTAGTTGATAAAGAATACGATTCAATTGTTCCATTATAAATATTATTAATAGTACCTTCGTTAACAATACCATGTCCAAATTTAACATCTTTAGATACGCATCTAATATGACAATTTTTAATGGTTAAAGTACTATTTTTTCTATTATAAATTCCATGATTAATTGTATCTTTTCCTAATCCGTTTACTCTTATAGAAATATCTTCAATAGTAAGTGAACCACAATTATCAATACCAATTAAAGTCGTGTTTTCTTGACTTTCTAAGAAGATTCTTCCTAAACTTGTAGAATCCTTTATTAATAAATTTGCTTGATTAATTATAGTGTTATTAATACTATGACCATTTAAATCAAGAGTGATATTTTTATTAATAGTAATTTTTTCTTCAATATCACCAGTTAAAATGATTGTTTGACCTTCTTTTACTTCATTTAATGCTTCATTAATAGTTGGATAATTAACATTATCAATCATTGCTTTAGAAATTTCTGTGCCAATTAATTTATATTCTTTAACTTGAGTAGAATTATTAAATATTGTGCCTGTCATAATATTTTCATTATCTTTATATTCTTCAACAACATTTTCTTCATTATTTAAAACATATCGATAATTAGTTAATGATGAATTATCGGTTAATTTATAATTTGTTTTAAAAGTATTAATACCTCCATTTTCATTATAAATATAATGTTTTTCATCAACTTTATTAATAAAGTAAGCACCTCCAGAGATAGAAGAAATGATTGAATTAGCATTACGAGTTCTAATATTAAAAGTTCCTCCATTTGGACAAGTTGATTTAGCGTAAAATACTCCACCTGAAATAGAATCAATAGTTTTATCATTAGCTAAACTAATGGCGTTTGGAGAATTCTTAGAGTGATTAATTTCTGCGATAATATTACCACCTTTAATATTTTCAATTTTTGAAGTATTCCATATACCAAAAGACCATTGGCATGCTTCAGTTTTTCCTTTAATTGTACCACCTGTTATTTCTTTAATAGTTCCTGATAAATTATATATTCCATATGCTTTTGCTTGACCTGATGCATTATCAACATAACTTGAAATATTACCACCTTCAATTACTTCAATTGAAGAAGTATTTTGATTTCTTATAGCTGTAGCATATCCATTATTTGAAGAAGATTCCGCATATATATTTCCACCTTTAATACTAACTTTACCATTATTGTGGTTGTGAATTCCTATAGAGTTATTTCCTCCAGCAGTAGTGCTTTTTATATAAGAAGAAATACTTCCTCCTTCTATTAATAAGTCACCTTCATTATCAATACCAAATGCATAACTATTTCCTTCAGCAATAGAAGAGATATTACCACCTTTAATACTTAAAGAAGCATTAGCATAATTATGAATAGATACTGGATAAGAATTAGTTACATCGGTAGTAACATTGATATTAATATTATCGATTGTAAGTAAACCATAATTAGCAAGAGCTAAAGCAGTTTCACTAATAGAAGAAGTTAAATAAATACCACCGACATTTTTATTATCAATTAATTTTAAAATACCATTATTAGTTAATTTATTAATTTTATAACCATTAAAATCAATAGTGATATTTTTTTCACTTGGAACATTTAATGAAGTTAAATTTTCGTTTAATGAAACTATTTCATTATCATTAGCGTTATTTATTTTATCTTGAATAGAACTAGTTTCGGCATTAACTTTTTGAACATTTATATTTACTAAAAATAAAGTAGATAGAATTAAAATTTGATTAATTTTTTTCATAATAGACTCCTAAAAAGTAAAATAGTTTTCTTGGTTTGCTATATCGTTTAAAGTGTTTCCATCTTGTTTAAAGCCATTATTAGCAATACTTGGTGTAAATTCCACTAAAATTCCTCTAATAGGAGTGGTTTGTAAAATATTTTTTTCTAAAGAAAACTCGCTATATTCAAATTCAATACTTAAAGTAAAATATTTTTCATTTTCTTGATAAAGAGGATTATTAATTGACGTATCTTTTCCATGGAATTGGTTAACTTCATTATCCCAAAAGTTAACTTTATTTGTTTGATAATAACAAACATTTTTATAAATGGAAAAACTTACATCATCTTTACTTAATCCCCATGATGAATTATTTATTTCATCAGTATGAACAACAAAACGAATATAATCATCTTTATCAAAGGTTGAAAAAGAAATCATCTCTAATAATAAAGAAGAAGTTTTTCTAGTGAATTTAGCAAAAATATTATCGCTTCCAATCGAAAATTGATACTTATAATCTTTAACTAATTCTTGTTGATCGCTAGGTAGAGATTTTTCTTGAATAACATAATAAGAAGTTTGACTAGCTGGATCACCATGGCTAATTCCATCAATTAGCATGCCATTATTGTAATCAATGCCATCATAAATAACTCCATTATTAAATTCCATAGCAAACATAGAGACTTTTTTATGTTTATCATAATTTGGAATTTCGGTATAATCAATTAACATTGTTAATGTAAAATAACCATCAAGTTGAGTAAATTTAGGGGTGTTTTTACAAGAAGAATCATTACCAAAATTTACATAATCCCAGAATTTAGTGATGTTAGTTTTATAATTAGCTTTATTCTTATTAATTAAGAAGGTAACATCATCACTTTGAATATTCCAACCTGATGAATTGTTCTCAGAAGTATGGATGATGATTTTAATGTATTCACTATCAATAAAATCACCAAAACCTATCATTGAGATTAATAATCCTTCATCTTGGAAATTAACTTTTAAATAGATATCATCACCTTGCTCACCAACATTAATAAGCTTTGGATCAGAAAAATGTAAATGATAATCTTGGATTAGTTCTTCTTTGTTTATTGAACTTTGTTCACTTGATGTTGTTTCATCACTAGTAGTAGATTCACTTGTTGTAGTTATAGTATTACTTGAAGAAGATTCTTTATCTATAGATGTAGTAGAATCTTTATTGCTTGAAGAAGTATCTTGATTAGAAGGTGAACTATTAGAGGAAGATTGACTATTGCATCCGACAATAAAGATACTAGATAAGACTAATAATTTTTTAAATAAATTGTGTTTCATATTTTTTTCTTTTTTAATCCATATTTGGTATATAAATTGTTAAAACATTATTTGTATCGATATTAGTTAAAACTGGTGTACCAATTTTTGAAACATTAAATGCTCGATAAATATAATCGCTCCACCATGATTCAGTAACAACAACTTCTTCAATAGAAGTATTTTTTGGTCTAGAAGTCTGAGGAGCATCATCTTTCCACGCTTCAGGACGATATTGCCAACCTTTAGCAATTTTGATAATGCTACCAAGAGGTAATTCTTCTTTAGTAAAACGTTTTGTGGTAAAGAATTTTTTACTTAAAGAAGTGTCATTATCAATAGCTTTATTATAATTTGTTTTATTCGTTGAATCATAAAATGCAAAATCAATTTTTTCATAATTTAAAATTGTATATGATGTTTTTATTTCTTTAGGAACATATATTTTTAAAGCAGTTTTTGATTCTTCATCATTTTCTAAAGAAGTTGAACCAATTTTTGAAACATTAAATGCTCGATAAACATATTCTCCCCACCAATCAGCAGTAATTGTTACTCTTCTAGTGGAAACATTATCTGGTCTAGAAGTTTGTAAAGTGTCATCTTTCCACGCTTCAGGACGATATTGATATCCTTTTTGTATTTCAATAATTGTGCCAAGAGGTAAATCTAATTTAGTAAAACGTTTTGTGGCATGAAATTGTTTGCTGTTACCTGCAGAAGTAATTAATTTATTATAGGATTTTTTGTCCATTGATTGCCAATAAGCTAGTTCAGTAAGTTCCAAATCTAATAAATTATAATTTGAATAATCATATTGAGGTTCTTCTTTATAAATTGAAGAAGTAACTTCAAATGGGGTTTTAATCGCATTTTTAACTGATTCAATAGCAATTTTTTGATAGTTTTCATCAAGTGAAGTTGGCTTATAATTAACATTATCAATATCTAGACCAGTTAATTTATTTATAAAAGTTAAACCAGCAATATATCTTCCAAAATCATAAGTTAAATGATATCCATCACGAGTTAAATTATCTCCAACAAAAGAAGTTCTTGCATTTTGAATGGAAGTACCAGTTGGTATAATTAAATTAATGTCATTTAAAGGTAGTACTTCTTGTTTAACAGCATTAGTAATAGCATTATACATAGTTAATTGATCTTTATTATATTTTGCAAAATCATTATGAGTTGAATTTTGTTGATAAGCCCAAGTCATATTCCAAACAAGTTTTGTGTTATCTTCTTTTAAAGAAGAAACATAATCAATTAAATAGGCTAAAGATTCAGTATATGATGAAGGAATTCCACTATTGCCCGATGATTGTTGTAAAGAGATATAATCCCAATCTTCAGAAACAATTGCATCACTCATAATATAATTTTTAGTATTTGTCCAACCATTTCCTGTATTAGTGCGATATTCATATTTTGCTGCATCAGCTAAAGCGTTACTTGCATGAGTAGCTAAAGAGCAACCACCAATATATAAATTGCCTAAAACTACTTTTTTAACACCTAATGATAAAGCAATGTTAGCAACATATTCCATGCTATCATCAGAAAAACTATTACCTATAGTTAAGATTTTTAATGTTTCATCATCGTTCCAGTGATATTCTTTTTCACTTGAAGATGTGTTTTGATTTGATGAAGTATTTTCATTATTACTTGCTGAAGAAGTATCTTGATTAGAAGGTGAACTATTAGAGGAAGATTGACTATTGCATCCGACAATAAAGATGCTAGATAAGACTAATAATTTTTTAAATAAATTTTTTTTCATAATTATATTTGCTCTCCTTTAAATTTTATTTTATATTTATTATATAGGCAATTCAAGCGCTTAACTTAAGGGAAAATGTGCAAATCTTACGATTATGAAATTTATTTTAAATCTTGACACAAATAAAGAAGTTTCTAAAGTTGTGGTTAAATCTCCACCTCGAGATTTATGTGGATTAACTTATATTGTGCAAACAATTGGTTATGAACAAATCTTACAAAAGTATTATCTTGAACGTAGTGAATGGGATTCAATTATGATAACTTATGTTCTTAATGGAAGTGGTAATTTTTATTATGAAGGTAATTATTATAATTTAGAAAAAGGATCATTAATTATTATTAATTGTATGAATAAACATATTATGTATCCCAAAAAAGATCAGCCTTTCGAAATAGTTTTTTTACATGTTAATTCTCCTGATATTATTTCTTTTTGCTCTTATATCAATACTATAAATGGACCGGTTATTAATATTGAAGTTGATAAATTAAATGTATATTCTACAATTAATGAAATCTTGCTTAGTAATTTAAATAAAACTTATTATCAAGGAAAATACCAAAATGAAATTTATCAAATGTTAATTAGAATTAAAACTTATGTAGAAGAAAATAAACCAAATTATTCGAATGAACCATCTTATATTCAACAAACAATTAAATATATTGTACAAAACTATAATCGCAAAATATCTTTAGAAGAAATTGCAAGTAATGTTTCAATTACTCCTAATCATTTAGAAACGAGTTTTACTAAATATACAAAGTTTACAATTGGTGAATATATTTCTAATGTGAGATTACAAATGGCACAAAGAGAATTACTTATTTCCAATAAATCAATTAGTGAAATTGCTTCATTAGTGGGTCTTTCTTCTTCTCAAGCTTTAATAAGATTATTTAAAAGAAAAATTGGAATTACTCCTTTACATTATCGTATAAATAAAAATAATGATTATCGATAAAATTTGTCATATTATTTTATTAATATTAGTATCTTTTATTGAGGTGCTATATGAAAAAAATTTTATTTTTAATATTATCATTTATTTTAATTTTTAACGGTTTTAATAAAAAAAATATAGTTAAAGCTGATGAATTAGATTTATTTTCAACAAGTGTCTGTTTAATGGAACCAATTTCTAAAAGAGTTATTTATAGTAAAAATCCTCATCAAAAATTATATCCAGCTTCAATGACAAAAATGATGGGATTATATTTAATTTTAGAAGCAGTAGAAAATAAAAAGATTTCTTTTGATGATGAAGTAATTGTTTCTTCTTATGCAAGTAGTATGGGTGGAACTCAAATATTTCTTGAAGAAAATGAAAAAATGAAAGTTCAAGATTTATTTAAAGCAGTAGCTATTAATTCATCTAATGATGCAATAGTGGCTCTTGGTGAATATCTTGCTTCAAGTAATGATAATTTTGTTAAAATGATGAATGATAAGGCTAAACAATTTAATATGAATGATACTCATTTTAATAATGCAACTGGCTTTGATGATCCTGAACACTATACATCGAGTTATGATATGGCATTACTTGGTTCATATTTAGTGGGCTTTGAAGATAAAATATTAAAATATTCTTCTATGCAAGAAGGTTATGTTAGAGAAAATACCTCTAAACCATTTTGGCTTGTTAATACTAATAAATTATTAAAATATTATGAAGGAATGGATGGATTAAAAACTGGTTTTACAAGTAAAGCAGGTTATAATTTGACTGCGACGGCAAAAAGAAATGGAGTAAGAATTGTTTCTACAGTTATGAATTTAGATACTATTGCTCATCGTTCACAAGATACTATAAAATTACTTGATTATGGTTTTTCTAAATTAAAAGCAATTTCTTTATATTCTAAAGATGATGTGGTTTCTACTTTTGAAATAGATGCTTCTTTAAATAAATATTTAATTACTTCTTGTAAACAAGAAATAAAAATTATTTTAAATAAAGAAGATGATGAAAATGATCTTCTTATTAATGCAGTTTTAGAAAAAGAGGCCCCATATATTGAAAATGAATTAGTGGGTTATTTAGAAATAAAAACCCCATCAGGAGCTATTTTTAAATATAATTTATATGCTTTAAATAGTGTAAGTAAACCTAATTTTATTACATATTTATTAAATATACTAAAACAGCTTTTTATCTAGATTTGTCAAACTGTGTCAAACGATTTATTTGTAAATTATAGTCGAAATAAAGGTGATTTTTTAATCATCTTTTTTTAACATGCTATATTAATAAAAAGGGAGCAAAGAGAATGGAAGATAAAATTAAAATTTCTCCTTTTGAAGATGGATTATTGATTAAGTTTTATGGTGATGTTGATTCAGACAAGACTCAATTGTATCGCTTCAAAATTAGAGATGAAATGATAAAATATGGACCAAGAATGTTAGTATTTGATTTTAAAGATGTTACTTTTCTTGATTCAGCAGGAATAGGTTTAATTTTAGGAAGATATAATGAAATAAGTAAAATAAGAGGTACAATTGGCTTAATTAATTTAAATAATTATATTAAGAAAATAGTTAGAATATCAGGTTTATTTCAAATAATGGATGAATATAAATCTTTAAATGATTTTAAAAAGAAAGTAGGCATAAGTTTATGATAAATAAGATGGAAATTAGATTTGCCGCGATTCAATCTAATGAAGCGCTAGCAAGATTATCAGTTGCAAGTTTTATAGCGGCATGTAATCCTTCTTTAGATGTTATTTCTGAAATTAAAACAATTATTTCTGAAGGTGTTTCTAACGCAATTATTCATGGATATCACTATGATGAGACTAAGGAAGTAGTGATTAAATGTATTCTTGAAGATAATGAATTAAGAATGCAAATTATTGATTTTGGAGTAGGAATTGATGATATTAATCTTGCTTTAACTCCACATTATACCACTAGACCTGATCTAGAAAGAGCAGGAATGGGACTTACTATAATGGATAGTCTATCTGATGGTTTTTGCATTTCATCAGTTTCTGGCATGGGAACAAAACTTACTATTAAAAAGAATTTAATTACTAATGAAGAAATCCAACGAGAAACTTTGTGAAGAAATTCAAAACAATTCTTCCTCGGCGTTACTAGAATTAATTAATCAAAATAGTAAGTTAATTTATTCTTTAATGAATCGATTTTATTATAAACAAAGTGAAAAAGAGGATTTGTTTTCATGTGCAAAAATTGGCTTAATAAAAGCCAGTCAAAACTTTAAACCATCATTTAATTGTGTTTTTACTACTTATGCCGTCCCTTTAATATTAGGAGAAATAAAAAAATATTTTCGTAATAATTATTCTTTACATGTTTCTAGAAGTTATCAAGATTTATATTGTTTAATTGTTAAAGCGCAAGAAGAACTAGAAACTAAAACTCAAAAGAATATTTCTTTAAAAGATATTAGTGAATATTTAAAAGTCTCTTTTGAAGATGTTTTAATTGCTTATGAATCACATTATTCATTAACTTCTATAGATTCCCCACTTGTTGATGATGATTCATTATGCTTATTAGATACTTTAAAATGTGAAGAAAATAATGATTTGTCTTTAAAATTAGCTTTAGAAAAATTAACTAAAAGAGAGCAAATGATTATTGAATTAAGATATTATCAAGGATACACTCAAGAAGAAGTTGCTAAAAGATTATTTATTTCGCAAGTCCAAATATCTAGATTAGAAAAACAAATTTTAGAAAAATTAAGAGTATTAATTTAAATAATTAGGCTCACACTATAATAAAGGTGAGAATAATGAATTTAAAAAAATATCATGAAATAGCAAAAGAAAATGAAAAAAAAGAGCCACTTTTATTGGATTCAATATTGGCTTTTTTTAGTGGAGGAATTATTGGTTTAATTAGTCAAGGGTTAATTGATTTATATCAAAAAATATTAAATTTAGATTTTGATCATGCAAGTGCTTTAATGTCAATTAGCATTGTTTTTGTTACTTCTTTACTTACTTTATTTGGCTTATATAAATATTTAGGAAGGGTTTGTGGAGCGGGCTTATTTTTACCCACGACAGGTTTTGCAAATTCGATTACTTCTTCTTGTATAGAAGCTCGTCATGAAGGTTTTATTTTAGGTATAGGGAGTCAAATGTTTTCTTTAGCAGGATCTGTAATTACTTATGGAGTAGTTTTTTCATTTTTATTTTTAATTATTAATTTTTTTATGGTTTTAGGTGGCTTAAAATGATTACTACTATTAAATTTAATAATCTTTTTTTAATTAGTGCTAGCACTATTGCTGGACCAAAAGAAAAAGAAGGACCGCTTTCAGAATATTTTGATATTTCATATCAAGATTTAATGGCAGGTGAATCTTCTTATGAAAAAGGTGAAGCAAAAATGATTAAGCAAGCAATTAAACTTGCACTTCAAAAAGCTAAACTTAATGATGTTGATTTAATTGTTGGTGGAGATTTAACTAATCAAATCGCCTCTAGTAATGAAGCATTAAAAGATTTTATGGTATCTTTTTTAGGAGTATATGGAGCTTGTTCAACTTCGATGTTATCACTTATTATTGCTTCGTGTTTTGTTAATAGTTCAATGTGTAAAAATGCATTAAGTTTTGCTTCTAGTAATTATGGTTCAGCTGAAAGACAATTTAGATATCCTCTTGAATATGGAGTAAAGAAAAAACAAACGGCTACAACAACAGTCACTGGAGCTGGAGCGGTAGTAATTTCCACTAAAAATTCAAAAATACAAATTATTTCTGCAACAATTGGTAGAGTAATAAATGCAGATTGGGATAATGTAAATGATATGGGTTCTGCGATGTCTTATGCAGCTTTTGATACCATTATTAATCACTTAAAAAATACTCATACCACGCCTGAATTCTATGATTTAATTTTAACTGGTGATTTATCAGAAGTGGGAAGTAATATTTTAAAAGACTTATTTTTACAAGAAGGAATTGAATTAAAAAATTATCAAGATGCTGGAAATATTATTTTTGATAATAAAAAACAAAAAGATGTTTATTGTGGTGGATCAGGATGTGCATGTTTAGCATTAACTAGTTATGGTTATATTTTTGATCAAATGGTTAAAAAGAAATTAAAAGATATTTTATTAATAGGAACTGGTTGTTTACATTCTAAAATCAGTACTTCACAAAAAGAAAAAATACCAGTTATTGCACATTTAGTTCATCTTAGGAGGGTGTAGATGGAATATTTATATTCATTTTTATTTGTAGGAGTTATTTGCGTTATTGGACAAATTTTATTTGATAAAAGTAAATTAACACCTGGACATATTGTTTCAATGTTTGTAGTGATTGGCATTATTTTATCTTTTTTAGGTGTTTATGATATTTTATTAAAATATATTCCGGGTGGAGCAAGTGTTTTAATAACAAATTATGGCCATTTATTATATTCATCTGGATTAAATGGATTAAGTAAAAATAATAGTTTACTTGATGCATTAATGGAATTACTTGCAAATAGTTCTTCTACCTTAAGCATGGCTATTTTTATGGGCTTTTTATGTTCAATAGTAACAAAACATGGATAAACTTGAAAAATATTTATTAAAGACATTAAACATTAATAAAAATTCTGATGTTAAAATAAGAAAAGAAACTTTTAATAATCAAATAATAAGTATAATCTATTTGTCTTCTTTAATTGATAACGAACTATTCGTTTTTTTGATTGATAGTTTAAAAAATCCATCTTATTTAATGTCACCTAATGTTTCTATAGAAAAAAATTATCGGAAAATAAAAGATAGTATTTTAGAAGGAAATGTTGTTTTAATTTTAGAAGAAAAATGTTTAATATGTGATTTAAAAAAATATCCAACAAGAAGTATATCTTCTCCAGAAGTAGAAAAGTCAGTTCGTGGATCAAAAGATAGTTTTAATGAAAGTATTGCAATAAATATAGCTTTAATTAGAAGAAGAATTAAATCGGAAAATTTAATTTTAGAAACTTTTTCTCTTTCTAAAGAAAGTAAAATGATGATTTGTTTAGCATATATGAATAATTTAAATAATAAAAATGATATTTTAGAAATTAAAAAGAGAATAAAAAAAGTTAATTTATCATCTTTAATTATGGCAGATAAAGCTTTAGAAGAAACTTTGTTTAAACAAAAAAATCAAATTTTTCCTTTAGTTAGATATACTGAGCGTCCTGATGTTGCTTCCATTAATATAATACGAGGAAAAATTATTATTTTAGTGGATACTTCTTCTAATGCAATTATTTTACCAATTACTATTTTTGATTTATTTAAAAATGTTGAAGAGTATAAACAAAATTATATTATTGGTAGCTTTACAAAAACTTTAAGATTATTAGGTTCATTAATCTCAATGTTTTTAGTTCCTTTATTTATTTTGTTTACAATTGAAGATGGATATGATAATGGAGTTATTCCTTTATACAATTTAGAATTAAATAATCCTTTATTAATTCAAATTAGTATTGTTTCTTTAGTTTTAGAAATTATAAGAATTGCAATTGTTCATACTCCTAATGCTTTAACTTCGGCTTTATCTTTACTTGCTGCGATTGTTTTAAGTGAGATAAGTATTTCTTTAGGCTTATTTTCTCAAGAAATATTGTTAGTTACATCTTTAGCCATTACTTGTAATTTTGCTACACCTAGCTATGAATTGTCTTTAGCTAATAGATTTATTTCTTTATGTTTAGTTTTTACAACATGTATTTTTAAGGTAAAAGGATTTTTAATTGCTTGTTTAATTTTATTTTTATATTTAGTTAGTATTAAAATGATGAATTATCCATATTTATACCCAATTTGTCCATTTGATTTTGAAATGTTTAAAAATTTATTTATTAGGCAAGATAATGATAAGAAAAAATAATTGTTTTTATTTATTAATTGAGATAAACTTTTTCTAGAGAGAAATATAAATATGAGTAAAGTAAAAGTTTTTTATCAAAATCATCGTAATTTAATTTTAGAGATTTTAAGGTTTTTAATAGTAGGTGGACTTGCTACAATTATCGATTGGCTTGTTTCATTTACTGTCTCCGCTTTACTTCCAGAATTTAAAATTTCTACATGGAGTGTAAAAGATTCGCTTGCTACTTTATGTGGTTTTATTGTTGGTTTATTAATAAATTATTTTTTATCACTTGTTTTTGTTTATAAAAATAAAAAAGATGAAAATTCTGGTAAATCATTTAAAGATTTTATGGTTTTCACTTTAATTGGAGTAATTGTTTTATTATTCCAAATTTTATTTATCTATTTATTAAATGATTTGTTATTTGTGAAAGTTTTAAATTTTAATACGATATTATTTGCTAATCTAACATGGGGATATATTATTAGTAAAGTTTTAGCTACGGCTTTTGGCTTAATTTTAAATTATATTGGTAGAAAAATTTTTGTATTTAAGTAATAATCTTGTAAATATATTTTATTTAGTTTAATATTTTTGTGGGAGCTTAGTGAACTAGGCTGAGAGGAAACTATTTAGTTTCGACCAAACTTGATCTAGGTAATGCTAGCGGAAGTAATAAATTTTTATTTATCATCTTTTTTGAGCATTTCTAGTCAAAAAAGATTTTTTTATTTTAGGAGGTATGTATGAAAAAATCAGTTTTTGGCTTTAGTGTGCGTGATATCGCCGAAATAGCTATTTTAGTAGCTTTAGCACTTGGTCTTGATAAACTTAAAATCAGTGTTGGAGCAACAGGTGGATCTGTTAATTTTGCCATGTTTCCACTTTTTGTGATTGCACTTAGACATGGTCCATTTAAAGGTTTCATTGCTGGTGGAATTGTTTATGGTTTAATTAGTTGCTTATTAGATGAATATGGAATGCAATTCTATGCATTTGATTATTTAATTCCTTTTGGTGCACCTGCACTTCTTGGCTTTATTGCAAAATATGTTGATGATCATTTCGATACAGAATTCAATAAAGAAAATGCTTTAGGAATTGTTTTATCTTATGTTTTTATTGCCGTTGGTATAATGGCAGTTGGTGGAATTAGAATTTTATCATCATCTATTAATTCAGTTTTATTTTATGAATATACTTATGGAGCAGGGCTAGCTTATAATTTATCTTATTGCTTACCATCTGCGATTGGTTCAATGATTATTGTTTTACTTTTATTACCAACTATTGTTTTATTAAATAAACGTTTTAGAACAACATTCTTATCATACAAAAAAGAAGCTAAATAAAAAATAATATTAATTAAGCATATAAATGATACCTTTTATTAAAAATGGGTATCATTTTTTTATGAACAAAAATTGCCTTCAGGTTGAAAAAAATATAAAGAAGATTTTCAAAAATAGAATCTCTTAATTGAGGTTCTTTTTAGTATTATTGCTTAGTCAAAGGATTTAGAATATTCTGTGCTTACTGTTAGCACTATTGTTAGGGAAATCATCATATTTATTTTCATTAAAATGTATTTGTTGTTCGTTTTCTAAAAATATTTTAATGTTAATAGTAATTTGTTATACTTAAAATACATTGTTGAAAGAAACAATTAAATTTTTATGAGAGTATTATTACAAGTTGTTCAAAACGCTTCTTGCGTTATTGATGAAAAGACTTTTTCATCGATTAATAAAGGTTTTCTTTTATTTGTTGGTTTTACTTCCACTGATAATGAAGAAATCATGAAAAAAGTTATTAATAAAATAACTTCTTTAAGAGTGTTTTTAGATTCAGAAGGAAAAACAAATTTATCACTTGAAGATGTTCATGGTGAAATAATGTGTATTTCTCAATTTACTTTGTATGCAGATATCAAAAAAGGAAGAAGACCATCTTTTGTAGAGGCGGCAAAACAAGAAATAAGTAAGCCATTATATGAAAAAACTCTTTCTTATATAAATGAATTGGGGTATACTTGCAAAAGTGGTGTTTTTGGTGCGGATATGAAAATTAATTTAATTAATGATGGACCTTTTACCATTATTCTAGATAGTAAGGATTTATAAAGATGAAAAAGAAAGTAATGATTGGTTTATCTGGTGGAGTAGATTCAGCGGTCGCGGCTTATTTATTAATTCAACAAGGATATGAAGTAGCTGGTGGATTTATGAGAAACTGGGATAGTTTTGCTAATAATGATTTATTGGGTAATCCAACAGTTAATGATGAAGTATGCCCTCAAGAAAAAGATTATCAAGATGCTTTAAAAGTAGCAGATAAACTTGGTATTCCTCTTTTTAGAATTGATTTTGTCAAAGAATATTGGGATTATGTTTTTTCTTATTTTTTAGCAGAATATAAAAAAGGTAGAACACCTAATCCAGATATTTTTTGTAATAAATATATCAAATTTGAAACCTTTAGAAAATTTGCTAAAGAAAAAGGTTTTGATTATATTGCTATGGGACATTATGCAAAAAAGATTGTTAAAGATGGAGTATGTTATCTATCTAAATGTCATGATCAAAATAAAGACCAAACTTATTTTTTATCACAAATTAACTATGATCAATTAAAAGATAGTTTATTTCCTTTAGGTGATATTGATAAAACTGAAGTAAGAAAAATTGCTCATGATCTTGATCTAGTGGTCGCTGATAAAAAGGATTCAACAGGAGTTTGTTTTATTGGTGAAAGAAATTTTAAACAATTTTTAAATAATTATTTACCAGCTAAAAAAGGTGATATTGTCGATGTTGTTTCTAAAAAAGTTGTCGGTCACCATGATGGAGTTCTTTATTATACTATTGGTCAAAGAAAAGGCTTAGGTATTGGAGGAATTAAAGGTATTGATCCTAAATCCTGGTTTGTAATTGCTAAAGATGTTAAAAAGAATATTTTATATGTTGCTCAAGGTGATGATAATAAATATTTATTATCAGATAGAGCAATTATTAAAAATATAAATTGGATTAATATGCCTCATCCAGATGGTATAAAACATATTGGTTGTAAATTTAGATATCGTCAACAAGATAATTTTGTAAATATGAGATTTGTTGATGATGATACAGTTGAATTAATTTATGATGAACCAATTAAATCAGTTACTCCTGGACAAGCTGCAGTATTTTATGATGGAAATATTGTTTTAGGTGGAGGAATTATTGATCAAATCTTTTATTTGGGTAATGAGATTAAAACGACATCATATGAAGATTAGAGGTGTATTATGAAAGTTGGAATTGTTTCTTTAGGATGTGCAAAAAATTTAGTTGATAGTGAAACTATTGCTTATTTATTTCAAAGTAATGATGTTGAAATTGTTAATAATGTTGAAGATGCTGATATTATCTTAGTTAACACATGCGGATTTATTGAATCAAGTAAACAAGAATCAATCGATACAATTTTAGAAATGGCTACTTACAATAAGATATTAATTGTTACTGGCTGTCTAGTTGAAAGATACAAAGAAGAATTAAAAAAAGAATTACCAGAAGTTGACTTATTTATTTCTATTAAAGATTATGTTCATTTTGCTGATGAACTTAATAAAATCATTAAAAATAAAAAATTTACTGGTGAATTATGTAATAATAGAAGAATTGTTTCTACTCAACCATTTACAGCTTATTTAAAAATATCAGAAGGTTGTAATAATTGTTGTACTTATTGTGCTATTCCTTTAATTAGAGGTCATTTTAGATCTTTTAAAGAAGAAGATTTAATAAAACAAGCTCAAGATTTAGCTTCTAGAGGTGTAAAAGAACTTGTTGTTATTTCTCAAGATACCACTAGATATGGTGAAGATTTAAAAAATACAGATATTTGTAAATTATTAAAAGAATTATTAAAAATTGAAGGATTTGAATATATTAGATTATTATATTTATATCCAGATGAAATATCTGATGAATTAATTGAATTAATGGGAAAAGAAGAAAAATTAACACCTTATTTTGATATTCCTGTTCAACATGCTTCTTCAAATGTATTAAAAAGAATGAATAGAAGAGGGGATGAAGAATTCTTAATTAATTTATTTAAAAAGATTAAACAAAAAGTGCCTTCTGCTATTTTAAGAACCACTCTTATCGTGGGTTTTGCTGGTGAAACAGAAGAAGATTTTAATACTTTAAAACATTTTGTACAAGAAATCAAATTCGATCATTTAGGTGCTTTTACTTATTCAAGAGAAGATGGAACAGTTGGATACAATTTACCAAATCAAATTGATGAAGAAACTAAAATTAGAAGATATAACGAGATAATGGAAATCCAACAAAAAATCTCTCGTGAAAATAATAAAAAAAGAATTGGACAAGTTCAAAAAGGATTAATTGTTGGTTTTTCGGAAGAAAAAAATGCTTACTTAGTTAGAAGTATGTTCAATGCACCTGATGAAATCGATGGTAACATTTATTGTTATGGTGAAGAAGAATATTCTTTAGGTGATAAAATTTATTTTGAAGCAATTGATTCAGACGATTATGATTTATATGGAAAAATAATCAATAAATAAAAAAATACATATAGTATATATAGGTGAGATAGTAATGGATGAGGTTAATCCAAAAAATTTATTGACCTATTTATCTATAGATAAGAAGTTAAAAGGTTTAGATAAAAAAGTAGTTAATGAATATCTTGATTGGTTAGATACAAAAACTACTTTTTTTGCTGATTCATTACAAAAAAAATCATATCGACCTCAACCAGATAATATTATGCCTGGTGATGTAATATGGGTTGAATTTGGTATAAATATTGGTACAGAATTATCTGATTATAATACTAAAGGACATTATGCAGTGGTTATTTTAGTTTCATTAGGAAATTTAGTGGTTATACCATTAACTTCAAAAGAAAATAATGATTCTTTATTTTGTTTTGATTTAGGTTATATACCAGAATTAAATAAAGAAAAAGATTATCATTCATATTTAAAACTTGATGCCATTAGATCTATTTCAAAAAGAAGAGTAGGAAGAATGGTTAATAAAGAAAAAGGAAAAGTGCATTTATCTAATCAAACAATGAAAAAAATTCAAAAAGCGATGAAAATGTCATTTTTAAATTTTTAAATATTGACTAAGGATAAATATATTGCTATATTAAATAAGCAATGCCTCCTTAGTTAATCGGTATAACAGATCCATGGTAAGGATCCGTGCGTGGTCCGACTCCGCGAGGAGGCACCATTATATTAGAATAAGTCTGATACTTTGTATCGGATTTTTTTTATATCCTGTGTTGATTAAGAATTTATATAATAATATAATGTTTTTGGTGAAGAAATTTATCCTTCGTTAGAAGAAAAAACGGCTCATTTACTATATTTTTTAGTAAAAGATCATCAATTTGTTGATGGATGTAAAAGAATTGTTGCAACATTATTTTTGAAATTTTTAAATAGAAATCACGCTTTAATTAAAAACAATAATATCTAATGATACTTTGTTTGCAATTATTGTTTTAACTACAGAATCAAAACTAAATGAAAAAGAAGTTATAATTAAATTTTTTATGAATTTTTTGAGTGAAAGTAAGAAAGAAAATTCTAAATATTGATATTAAAGAAAAAATATCTACTAACAAATAATATTTAAGTTTTTAACTCATTAATTTTTGATATATAATTTTGTTAGAAATTATGATACTACATTTTTTCTAAAGCAAAAAACATTAAATATATAGGGCTCAAAATATGAATAAAATAAAAAATGGTGATGTCTATTCATTTGAAATAAATAATATGTTTGGTTTAGTACAAATTATATCTAAATCTGATTATGGTTATAGAGTTAGAGTTTTTGAAAAACCAGTTTTAAATTTAAATAATCTAGAAGAAATTATTTTAAGTAAAAATTTTTATTATTTAAAAGGATTTTATAAAAATGATTTAATTAATTATGGTAAATATTTAGGTAATTTTATTATTCCTTCATTTGTAACTTTTCCAAAGTATTTAAGAAGTAGTGAAAGAAAAGTAAATGGCAAATTAGTTTGGTATATTTTTGATGATAAAAATAGAATTGTAAAAACTTTTACTAAATTTGATGAAAGTTTAAAAGAACTTTCTCCTTATAGAGCTTGGGGAATATCATATATAAAATTAAGATGGGAAGAAGGTTTTACTTTAGAAAATTGGAATGATGATTTAGAAAATAAATGGTATTTTAATTATTTAAAGCAATATGAACCTAATAAAATAAATAAACCAACAAATAATTGGATTAATATGAATGAAGAAGCTAAAAAGAATATTAGCGATTTGTTAGATAGTTTTATAGATAAAATTTTAAATAAAAATGAAGATTATGATTTAATTATTAATAACTTTATTAAGGAATTAAATAAAATTAATGCTAAATATTTATGTATTGAAACTAATGAAAGTGAAGAATTATTAGAGTATTTAAGTAGTATTTTGTCTAATGTAGGTTTAGAAGAAAAGATATCTATAATTGATGAAAAAAGAAATTGGTAATATTTTTATGTCAACGCTACACTTTTTATAAAATTGCAAAAACTGTTTTGTATAATGTTAAAAGATGATTGTTTTTTTGAAAATTAATATTTTAAAAATAAACAATATCAAAATTTGTGAATCTTATCTTATAAGAATGTTATCTAACAAATTTATAAAGAATATCATTAATTGATAAAAAAAGAAATTGGTAATAAGTAAATTTTTTGTTATTATTTGAGTATGGATAGATATTTAAAAGAAACAAAAATGTTAGATTTTAATAATATTAATATTCAAAATCTAATCAATGAAAGAAATTGGAAAAAAGAAGATGATTTTCATAAAATACAATTAATTTATAATTTTATAAGAGATGAAATTCTTTTTGGCTATAATGTAGATGATAATATTTCTGCAAGTGAAGTTTTAAAAGATGGATATGGGCAATGTAATACCAAAGGAACATTATTTATGGCTTTGCTTAGAGGATGTTTGATACCTTGTCGGATTCATGGTTTTACTATTGATAAAAAATTACAAAAAGGAGCAATGACTGGTCTTGTTTATCTTTTAGCACCTAAAAGTGTTTTCCATAGTTATGTCGAAGTGTATCTAGAAGGTAAATGGTATAATCTAGAAGGTTTTATTTTAGATAAAAAATATTTATCTAATTTACAAAAAAAATTTAATAATTGTACTTCTTTTTGTGGTTATGGTGTAGCGGTCAAAGATTTTAAAAATCCTCAAATTGATTTCAATAGAAATGATACATATATTCAAAGTGAAGGAATTAATAATGATTTTGGTAGATATGATTCTCCAGATGATTTATTAACTGAGCATGGACAAAATATTACTAAATTAAAACAATTTGTTTATAAGAATTTAGGTAGACATTTAATGAATAAAAATGTTAAGAAAATAAGGGGATTCTAACATGCAAAATAAGAGGATACAAACATGCAACTAACCTTCAAACAAAAAATGTCAATTATATTAGATAATTTTGATGTTTATGATGAAAAAGGAAATATTTATTTTATTGTTAAAGGTAAATTTACTTGGTTAACTCGTCAATTTGAAATTTATGATTGTAATAATAATCTTGTTGGTGAATTAAAAGAAGAAGTAAGCATTCTTTTACCTTGTTTTACAATGATTGAAAATGGCCAAACTGTTGGAACAATAAAAAAAGAAATGACCTTTTTTAAACCAAAATTTACTTTATCATGTTCAGCATGGATAATTGAGGGTAATTGGGTAGAAAGACATTATGTTATTTCTAATTATGATGAAGTTGTTGCTACCATTGATAGAAAATTAATTTCTATGTTTGATACATATTATTTAGATATTACTAATGAAGAAGATGCTTTAAAAGTTTTGATGGTTGTTTTAGCTATAGAAATAATTAGTTTAAATGGAAGAAGATATAATGCAATATACAATTCGAACTCATAAATTTGATATTATCTTAGATAAAGATTGTAAGATTTTAATTTTAGGTAGTTTACCTTCTCTTGCTTCTGAAAAGAATAGTTTTTATTATGGTCATAAACAAAATAGATTTTGGGATATCATGGCTAATTTATTAAATGAAAATGGTTTAAAAAATTATTCAAATGAAGAAAAAAGGAATGTATTATTAAAAAATCATATTGCTTTATATGATGTGATAAAACAGTGTAGAATTAAAGGATCTAGTGATAATAATATTGATAAAACTTCAATTAAAGTTTTACCATTAGATAAAATAATAAATAGTTCTCATATTGAAAAAATTTATTTAAATGGTAAAAAAGCATATCAAATTTTTAAAGAATATTTTCCACAATATTTATCTATTTGTGAAGTTTTACCTTCTACTTCACCTGCTAATGCTCAATATTCTTTATCTAAATTAATTGAAGAATGGAAATGTATCTTAAATAAAACATAATTTTTATTAAAAATAATTAATTTTTATAGTATTTTTTATTTTTATAAGCTAGAATAAGTTTGTAACAAGAGATTGTTATATCTTCTAATCATGCAAATGTAAGAAGTGGGTTTCCCACTTTTTCTTTTGTAAAAATAAAGGAGGGGAGAATATTGACTACACTTGAAGAAAAAATACAAGATGGAATTATTGATATAGTGAAAAATCATAATATGGAAATTGATGAATTGCACTATATTAGAAGAGGCAAAGAAAATGTCTTGGAAATTTATGTTGAAAGAAGTGATTTATCTTCGATTGAGTTAGATGAAATTGTTTCATTGTCTGAAGATATTTCACCACGTTTAGATGAACTTGATTTAATAAGTGATAATTATTGTTTAGATGTATCTACTTCTGGTGCAGATAAACCAATAAAAGATTTCAAAAAGTTCCCATTCTTGATTGGAAAATATGTACAAATCAAATTAATAAATCCAATTAAAGGTTTAAATACCTATGAAGGTGATTTATTAGAAGCAACAGATGATAAAATTGTCGTTGGATATAAAGAAAAGACAAGATCATTAAAAGTTGAAATAGAAATAAAAAATATAAATAAAGCAAAATTGACTGTTAAGGTTTAGAAGGAGATATTATGTTAAACACCAAGCAATTTATTGAAGCTATTGAAGCACTTGAACAACAAGGAATAAATCGTGAAATTACTATCCAAGCATTAAAGGAAGCATTTGAAACTATTGTTAAAAAGAAACACATTGATGGACTTCCAGATTTGATGGTTAAAGTTGATATTTTAATGGATGAAGGAAGAATCGATATTTATAACATTAAAAATGTTGTTGAAGATGTTCAAGATGATGCTTTAGAGATTTCTGTTGAAGATGCAAAAGAATACTTAAAAGATCCTAAAGTTGGTGATCAAGTATTTATTAAACTTGAACTTGAAGATTTCTCAAAGCAAGATGCAATGAAATTTAAATCAATTTTAAAACAAAAAATTAAAGAAGCAGAAAAAAGTGCAATTCTTGCCATGTATTCAGATAAAATTAATGAACTTATCACTGGTTATGTTGAAAAAATTGAACCAAAATATACTTTAGTTAATTTAGGTAGAACCTCAGTTGTTCTTCATGATAAAGAAAAAATTGGTGATGAAAAATTTGATATTGGTCAATCAATTAAAGTTTATTTATTAGGTGTAGGTTCTTCTAGTGAATCAGGTATTGTTATTTCTAGAGCATGCCCAGGATTCTTAAAAAGATTATTTGAAGAAGAAATTCACGATGTATATGATGGAACAGTTATTATTAAAGATATTGTTCGTGAAGCAGGTGAAAGAGCTAAAGTTGCGGTTACAACAAATGATATTAATGTTGATCCAGTTGGTGCATGTATTGGACAAGGCGGAAGTAAAATTCAAAAGATTTGTAACCAAATCAATAAAGAAAAAATTGATGTCGTACAATTCCATAATCATAAAGGACTTTATGTGGCTGAATGTTTAAAACCTGCTAATGTTATTGGTGTTAAAATGAATGAAAATGGCTCAGCAATTGCTATTGTAAAAGATGGTGATTTACGTGTAGCTATTGGAAGACGTGGTGTTAATGCTCGTCTTGCTGTTAAACTTGCTGGATGTAATATTGATATTAAAGAAGAAAGTGTTGCAAAACAAGAAAATATTTCTTTCTTAACAATTGATGAAATGAAAAAAGAAGAAGAACAAATGATCTTCGAAGAAAGAAGAAAAGCTTTACTTGAACAAATTGCTCGTGAAGAAGAAGAAAGAAAACAAAAAGAACTTGAAGAAGCAAATAAACCTGTTGAAGAAAAAGTTGAAGAAGTTGTTGAAGAAGCTGTTGAACATCCTGAAGAAACTGAAACTATTAAGATTGAAGAAGAAAAAGAAGTTGAACCTGTTCAAACTAAAAAAGAAGAAGTTGTTGAACCAGTTGAATTTAAACCAGTTATTCTTCAATCAAAAGTTTCTCTTGCTGATTTAGAAAAACAAATTGAAGAAGAAAAGAAAAAGAAGAGTAATCAAAATAATTATTCAAATAAGAAAAAACAAGAAAAAGTTGAAAAAGTTGAAAAAACAAATAACACTCAAAGAATGAATATTTACACTCAAGAAGAACTCGACGAAATGGATGAAGAAGAATATTACGATGATGATTATATTGATGAAGATGATGACATCAACTATGATGATTATGACGAATATTACGATGAAAAATAATGATTAAAAAAATTCCTTTAAGAAAATGTTTAGCTACTCAAGAAATATGTCCTAAGAAAGATTTAATAAGAATTGTTAAAAATAATTTAGGGGAAGTATTTGTTGATGTTACTGGCAAAGCAAATGGTCGAGGAGCATATTTAAAAAAGAGTGTTGAAGCAATCGAAAAAGCTAGAAAAAGTAAGTGTTTAGATAAAGCACTTGAATGTAAAGTTGAAGATGATATTTATGAACAATTGTTTAAACTCATTAAGTAAAGTTTCATCTTTATTGCAATTTGCCTATTGTGCAAAGAAATTAGTATTTGGTGAAAGTGTAATAGTTAATATGATGCTTTCAAAAGTTAAAGTAATGGTTTTAGCTACTGATGTTTCTTCTTCACAAGAGAAGAAATATCTTGCTAAAGCTGAATATTATAAAGTAAAAGTTATCCGTATTTATTCTAAAAGTGAATTAGGTGATTTATTTTCTAAAAATGAAGTCGCTTGTGTTGGCCTCTTAGATCATAATATGGCTGAACAAATTGTTAAGTTAACGAAATAAATTATAAACGAAAGGAGAAATTAAGTATGGCAATTAATAATAAAAAGTATCCTCCTAAAAAAGGAAAAAATGAAAACAATCGTGTATCTAATGTTCCTCATTTTGATAAAAACAAAAAGAGTAATACCCCTCAAAATAAAGTAAAAGGTGGAGTATTTAAGTATACTGGCGATGTCACAGTTGGTGAACTTGCTAAACAATTAGAACTTAATTCTTCTGATATTATTAAATTTTTATTTATGACAAAAAAAGCTATGGTTACTATTAACCAAACTTTATCAGATGATTTAATTGCTGAAGTTTGTATTAATTATGGTTTTGATTTCCAAAAAGAAGAAATTGTCAATAAAGAAAATTTTGAAGACCTTAAAATTGTTGATGATGAAAAAGATCTTGTTGAAAGACCACCTGTAGTAGTTGTTATGGGCCATGTTGACCATGGTAAAACTACTTTAATTGATACTATTAGAGATTCTCATGTTGCTGATGGTGAAGCTGGTTTAATTACTCAACAAATTGGTGCTTATCAAAAAGAAATTCAAGGTAAAAAAATTACCTTCTTAGATACTCCAGGTCACGAAGCATTTACAGCAATGCGTGCTAGAGGTGCTGCTGTTACTGATATTGCTTTAATTGTTGTAGCGGCTGATGATGGTGTTATGCCTCAAACAGTAGAAGCAATTAACCACGCTAAAGCTGCTGGAGTAACTATTATTGTAGTTATTAATAAGATTGATAAACCTACTGCTAATGTTGATCGAGTTAAAGATGAACTTGCTCAATATGATTTAATCCCTGAAGAATGGGGTGGAGATACAATCTTTAAAGAAGTTTCTGCTAAAAAGAAAATCGGTATTGATGAATTGCTTGAAACAATTCTTGTTGTGGCAGAATTAAAAGAATTAAAAGCTAACCCTCATAGATATGCTTTAGGTAGTGTTATTGAAGCTTCCTTAGATAGAAATGAAGGACCAAAAGCTACCTTACTTGTGCAAAATGGTACTTTAAAAATAGGTGATTCAGTAGTTATTGGTAATTATTATTGTAAAGTTAGAAGAATGGTTAACGAATATCGTCAAAATATTTTATCTGCTTTACCTTCCACTCCAGTAGTTGTAACTGGTATTGAAGATGTTCCTACAGCGGGAGATTCATTTATGGCTTTTGCAGATGAAAAAACCGCTAGAGAAATTGCTGATGCTAGAAAACTTAAAGCAAAAAATAAATCTTTAAACAAATCAAGTGCTGCATCTTTAGCGGATTTATTTAATCAAATTCACGAAGGTGAAATTAAAAATATTAATGTTGTTTTAAGAGCGGATTTACAAGGCTCAGTAGAAGCTGTTAAAGCAAGTTTGGAAAAAATTCAAGTTGAAGGTGTAAAAGTAAATGTTATTCATGCAGCTGCAGGTGCAATTACTGAATCTGATATTGTTCTTGCCGCGGCAAGTAATGCTCTTGTTTATGGCTTTAATGTTAGACCTGATGCAAAAGTTAGACAAAAAGCGGAAGAAGAGCATGTTGAAATACATTTACATTCGATTATTTATGCTTTAATTGAAGAAATTGAAAACGCTATGAAAGGTTTAATGAAACCAGTTGAAGAAGAAGTTGTAATTGGTCAAGCAGAAGTTAGATCAATCTTTAAAGCTTCTAAAGTTGGTACAATTGCTGGATGTTATGTAACAGAAGGTTGTATTAAACGTGATAGTATGATTAGATTAATTCGTGATGGTGTAGTTATTTATACTGGCAAGATATCTTCACTTAAACGCTTTAAAGATGATGCAAGCGTTGTGAAAAAAGATTTTGAATGTGGTTTAACTATTGAAAATTATAACGACGAAAAAGAATTCGATATTATCGAAGCTTACGAAATGCAAGTTGTTGAAAGGAAATAAAAATGGCAAATAAGCAAGCTAGAATTGCTTCTTTGATTCAAAAAAATATTTCAGATATCATTTTATATGAATTAAAAAATCCAATTATGAAATTAGTAACTGTTAATGGTTGTGATGTTAGTAAAGATAATTCAGTTGCTAAAATTTATGTTTCTCATCTTGAACATGATAAAGTTGATAAAGCTTTAGATGAATTAAATAGAGCTAAAGGAAGTATTAGAACTTCATTAGCTAAAAAGATGGATATTTATAAGGTTCCTGAATTAATCTTCATAAAAGATGATACTCTTGATAAATATGAAAGAATCGAAGAAATATTAAAAGAAATTAAAAAGAACTAAAAAAAGTTGGGAAACCAACTTTTTTCTTTTATAGAATATTTTATTTAATAATATCTAATATATAAGTAGTATTATTAACACTAAATGTGAATTGCTGATCTTCTTGATGTGATATTAATTTTACATCAAATTTTGAAGTGTAATTATATTCATCATCTTCAGAATTTAAATTCTTAATATAGATACTTCCTGATATAGTGTAATTAGAAGTAATTTTGAATTTAAGGATTGTTTCTTCATCAATATATAAAATTGCTTCACATGAGAAATATTTAAAATAAGAATCATAATTTTTAGTAGTTAAATCAAATGTTAAAGTTACATTATCATTATTTTTATAACTATTATTAAATAAATTTGCATTACTATCATCTAAAGATGTATATCTACTATATTTATCAAATAAATTTGTTGAAGGAGCATTAGTAGTATAAGCTTCTATTTTATATAAACTATATCCATTTATTGAATCTGGATATGCTTCAATATTGGCTACAAGGTTAGATAAAGTAGAACTATTTACTAACATTAATTTTGAATTTTCAATTTTATATGTAAATGAATGTTCTTCTTTATCACCTTTTTTTCCTTTTAAAACACCTGTTCCATCACTTTTTAATTTAATATAATTACTTAAATCACCAGAATAGTAATAGTTTCCTGAAATGGTAGACAAATCTAATGGTGATTGAACTTTAATTGTTATAGTAGAAGTAATTGAATTATTTGCTTTTGATTTAACAATTAAATCAAGTTTATCAGTTGCTTTTATTGTTTTAATTGTAAAAGTTGCTTTTCCATTTTTTCTTGCCTCTTCATCACTAGAAACACTTTCAATACTTGCAAATTCATCTTGATTAGTACCTAAATAAACTTCAATAGCAGGATCGGAATTATTTGAAGGAGTAACATTAAATGTATATGTTTCATTAACATAATATGTTGGTTGATAATCGCTTCTTGAATCTTTAATTGTTAAAGAAGTAGGTGCTTTATAATTAATATTGATATTGATATCAAAATATACATCATTATAAGTATTACCAACTTTAATACTTGTTGACCCCATTTTATTAGCTGATAATGAACCATTATAATTTTTATAAAAATAAGCACTATCATAACTGATAATTTTATAATTAGCTACATCTATAGCCGTAGTTGGAGCGTATCCAATAGGAGCAATCTTATCTAATGTGAGAGTATCACCTAAAGAAAGATCAATTGTGTCTAAACAAGTAATATCACGAGCAATACACTTATTTAAATCAATATCAAATGTAGTTAATGTTGTTCTTTCTGAATAAGAAAATTCGTATTCTAATATCGTTGATTTAATTTCTTTTGCATCATCTTTTAAAATTATATTATTATCATTAACAATAATATCGTCAGCACTATATTCAAATGTTTCAAGTTTCGCGGATGTTAAATCTTTTTGATCATTAATAATTAATTCAAGATTATTAACAATATATTGAGAAGAATTCTTTTCGACATTTTTAGCATTGACTTTAATTATGTCACCATAGTCATTTAAATAAGTTGTTTGTACTTCTAATGAATTTTTATAGTTTTCTTTTTCATTAGTAGTTAAATTGGTTAAATGTTTTGGTTCAATTAATGAATTTAAAGCGTTGTTAATGTTATATTCGATGCCAAATATAGAATGAACTTTATTATATGCATCATTTTGTAAAATATATTCTTTATCAGTAGTAATAATTGAAGAATCAGTTTTTGCTTTTTCTTCTTTTGTACCTAAAACTTTGCCATTAACTCTTCCTTTAAGTGTGGAATTTTCATAATTTATAATATCAAAATAGTTTTTATCGTTATAAAATTGAGCTTGAATTTCTTTTTCTTTTGTTGCTAAATTAGTTTTTTCATAATAGTTTTGATTTGTATCAATCTTTTGAATATAGGAATATTTACTTTCATTTTCTTCTTCTTTTATATTTTCTTTTAATGTCATACTTTTTGAAAAACTATGGATTTGTTCAATAACATTATTTTTTAATAATTCATATGAAGGTAAATCATCGGCAATAATATTAGGTAAAGTCAAATTGTCTGAAGTAATAATAAGAGGTTGAGCTAATGAAAAATCAATTTTAAAATTAAAATTACCTTTGGCTTTAGTGATAATATTTTCATTGTCAAATTTAAAAGCATTGTAATATGTTTCGTTATATTCTAAATCGGAAAAGGCTAATTTTTCTTCATCAAGAGCAATATAAAAACCTTCACGATTTCTTAAAGGAACATTATCAATTGAGTAAGAAAAATCATTGTTTTTAGTTAAAGAAACTTTTTCTTTTGAGGAGTCTAAATAAATAAGTTCGACATTTTTATATGAAGAATCTTTTTTTGTTAAATAAATAGTATTATTATCAATTTTTAAATTATAAATACCTTCATTTAAAACATTAATATAATTGTTATTTCCTTTATAGAAACCTTTAGAATCATCTAAATTATCAAAAGATAATGAACTAATTGTAAATGAATCACCTCTTCTAAGAATTAAATTATTGTAAGTAAAATTATTATTTTCAGATAAAGTAATTTCTTTTTTATCACCTAAATCAAGATTTCCAGTTAAAATAAAGTTTTTTTCATTGTTAAGAGATGTATTTGTTTCTCCACAGCTAAATAATGTAAAAATTGAAGTTAATAGGATTAATTTGTTTTTCATGTGTTTTCCTCGTTTCTTAAATTTATAGTTATAATACGATATTTATAAATAAAATAAAATATTATTTTTGTTATGATTAAAAAAACATTTATTTTTAATTATATAAAATATATAATTTATATAAATTATATTTTAGGAGGAATAAAATGAAAAACAAATCATTAATTCTAATGGCTATTTTTCTTTTTGGATGTAGTGAAAATAATACTTCTGTTCAAACATCAAGTCAAAAAGAAGGGTTATATACTCGTCTTGAAAGAGCTATTAGTAATTTAACGAAGTCTTTTACTGCTTCGGGTACTATTGGTTATAGTGATGGTGTTTCATCTAAAGATGAATCTTACGATGTAATTATTGAATTTAACGAAACAACATATTTTTATCAAGAAATTTCACAAGAACATGGTGAACCATTAATGCAAGAATATTTATATAAAGGTGATAATGGTTTTTTATGTCAAAAATATTTAGATGAAGCAACAAATACTATTAAAAATAGTGAAGATATTTATCAATATGATGATGTCATGGTTAATCCATTTACAAAATTAGAAGTTAAAGGATTACAAGCTATTAAAGGACAAGATAATTATTATAAGATTAATGATTTAACTTTAGCTAATGAAGCAAAAAATTTTTTAACTTCCTATGAAGAAATGTCTATTGTTGAATTTGCTTTACATTTTGATGGCGATAACTTTGATAAAATGAGAATTTACACTGATAAAGTGGAAGGTGATGAAGAAGATGCCACGATTGAAGAAATGTTATTTACTTTAGAAATATCAAATTATAATGAAACTATTCCTTCTGAAATTAAAACTTATAATCATGTAGACGAACATGATAATTTAACAAATGCTTTAAATATTTTTAAAAATGCTGATAATTATACAATTAATGTAGAAATAACTTATTCTAATCCTGATTTTAATAGTGGAACTTATCATTATTATGTTGATAATAAAAATAAAATGATGATGTTAGATGGAGATATTCCTTCTTTATATCGCTTAAATTATTTTAATGATAAATTAGTTTATTTTGGATATAAAAATGTTAATGGATTACCTTATGCTTATAAAATTGATAAAGAAACTGGAGAAGTACTAGAATCTTATGATTATAATAAATATCATGGAATCAGTACATTAACTGATCAAGATAAAATTAGACGTATGGAATTTTTAATGCCTCGTTTTGGATCTGTGGCTGCAGAATGTTATTATAGTGAAGGAAATAATATTTTTTCTTCATATAATTCTACAAATAGAAATTGTATTTTAAATTTATTACCTTATGATGAATATTATGCGTTAACAAATACGGAATTTAGTTTATATTTAAACGATGATAGCACTATTAATTATTTATCATTAAAGGATAGTAAAACCTTTAATGATGGTTCAACTTCTTCTTCCACAGGAAGAATTATTAAAGTTACTTATTCAAATATTAATTCAACAACAATTGTTGATAGTTTTGTTAAAGCTTAAGGAGGATTTATGAAAAAGAGTATATTATTATGCGTTTGTTTAGCTTTGCTTACTACTGCTTTTTTATCTAGTTGTGGAGATTCCACAGGAAATACTTCTTCATATCAATATTCTATTACAGAAGGAACTGATGGAATTGATTATGAATTAAATGAAACTGGAGATGGTTATATTGTAACTGGTTTTAAATCAATTGATAATGAATTAATTATTCCAGAATTATATGAAGGTAAACCAGTTGTAGAGATTGGTGAAAGTGCTTTTGAATTTAATGAATTTGACAAAATTACTTTACCTCGTTCTTTAAAAAAGATTGGTAAAAAAGCATTCTTTCATTTAGTTAGTTATGAAGAAGATGGACTTGATACTTTAATTATTCCAGAAGGAGTAGAAGAAATTGGTGAAGATGCTTTTTGGTTTTGTCCTTTTAAAGAAATTACTTTACCATCTACTTTAAAGATTATTGGTGAAAGAGCATTTGCTTTAAATTCAAATTTAAATAAATTTATTTTAAATGAAAGTGATTATTTTGATGTTAAAAATAATGTTTTATATTCTAAGGATGAAAAAGAATTAATTCATTATCCAGCCGGAATTAAAAAGAATTCTTTTGATGTTCCATCTACTGTTGAAAAAATTTTAGATTATGCAATTTATAATAATCCAAATTTAACAAATATTAATTTCTCATCTAATAGTGAGTTAAAACAAATTGGTGTATATGGTATTGCTTGTTTAACTATTGAACAAATTGATTTGACTATTTTAAAGAATTTAACAATTATTAAAGATTTTGCTTTTAGTGAAAATTCTTTAAAATCAATTACAATCCCTGAAACAGTTACCTCAATGGGCGAAGGATTATTTAAAAAGAATGCTTCCTTATTAGTGGCAAAATTTAATAATACTTTCACTGCTTTACCAAATCGTATGTTTGAAGATTGCTATAAACTAACAAGCGTTACATATAAAAATAGTGAACAAATTACTTCTATTGGTGATAATGCTTTTAAAAGTTGTGGTTTAACGAAAATTGATTTTCCAAAAAATTTAGTTTTAATTGGTGAAAGAGCATATTATGCAAATAAAGGATTAACTAGTTTATCTTTCCCTTCATCTTTACAAACAATTGGTAATAATGCTTTTACTTATTGTAGTAATATTACAAGTATTGCTTTTCCTAGTAGTTTAAAAACTATTGGTGAAAGAGCGTTTGTTCAACTTGAATTATTAGATAACATTGATTTATCTATTACAAAAGTAGAAACAATTGGTGAAGTCGCATTTTTAAATTGTAGTGCAGTTAAATCTGTTTCTTTCCCTAAGACTTTAAAATCAATTGGTAAACAAGCTTTCCAAGGTTTAAGTAATATTGAAACTATTGCTTTAAATGAAGGATTAGAAAGTATTGGTGAAAATGCTTTTATTGAAACTTCAAAAGTTTATAAAGTATATATTCCAAAATCAATTAAGAGTTTTGGTAATTATGTATTTGGTTCATATCAACAAAATAAACAAACTTTAAACCTTTTCTTTGAAGATGCTTCTTTTGATGAAGTTAATAGAATTGCTTATGGGGTTAGCGATAATAATGTTTATTTTAATCAAACTTTAGCAGATTTTACTGCATTTACTAAGTAGGAAGATTTATGAAAAATAAAAAGATTATTTTAGGTTTACTATTTTCAAGTATATTACCTTTAACTGGTTGTAATGACACTTCTATTTCTAGTCATTTAAAATTAAGTATTGTTGGTAATAATAATGTTGGAATTAATGAATATATTACTTTAAAAGCTTTTGTAGATGATGAAGAAAATGAAGATGTTAGTTGGTCATCTTCAAATAAACAAATCGCTACAATTTCTTCAACAGGAATTGTTAAAGGCTTAAAAGAAGGCAAAGTAACAATAACTGCGAAAAAAGATAATTTAGAGGATTCTATTGAAATCGAAGTTCATGAAAGTTATCGTCCATTTAATGTTGTTCAAAAATTTATTAATAAACCATATCAAGTAGAAACTAAATCGAATACAATAAATTATAATGAAAAATATTATAATGATTCATATTATTTTACTTCTAAATCAAATTTATTAAAAGATAGTTTTGGATATGGAAAAAATAAAGATGATTTATGTTTTGAATATAATATTATAAATAATGAAGTTCAAAATGCTATGTTATTAAGAAATGAAACAAGTGATTATCGTTCTATTACTTATGATATTGATGATTTGTCTATTGCTAATTTTTCTTCATTTAATTTAAATAATGAAAATATATATGAATTAAGTGATAATTCTAAAAATGTTTTCTCTTATTCTTTATTACAAAATTTTAAAGATGAAGAAGAGAAAAATAATTATTTAAACTCTCTTACTAGTGTTAAATTAAAAATCACCAGTGGATCAACTTTTGATATTGAATATAAATTTTCTTCTTATGAAGATATAGTTTCTTCTTACTTTTTACTCCAAGAAAAAAATACTTTACTAAATTCTTATTTAGAAAATGGTTCAGTTTTAGTTCCTGAAGTATATTTAGATATTACTGAAATAGTTAGTAAGATTGAAAATATGTCTTATGCATGTGACATGAATTCTATTAAAAAAGATGATGGAACAATTATTAGTATGGGAGTTGGATATTTTAATAAAGATTATCTATATTATGATTATACTGATGAGTATTTAGAATATTTTAATTCCAAAAGTGAAGAAAAATTAACTGATCAAATCTTAATTAATATAAAAAATAAATCATCATTAGAAGATGGGGTTTATATATATTCTTTTGATAATGATAATATTACTTTAAAAAAGAAATATGATGAAAGTAATGAAACAGATTATCATAATTTATTTTTTAATTTAAATTGGGTCTTTTCTTCTTTAAAAAATAATTTATATAACTTTGAGCCAATTCAAACAAATCAATATACTGACTCATCATATAAAGAATATTTCAATAATTCATTAAAAGCTGCTTTAGTTTGTTACGATTTATTTGAAGAATATATTTTAGGCTTTACTGGAGCGGATCTTGATTGTTATCCAGTTGGACTAGTTGTTAGTTATAATAAAGAAAAAGTTGATGTTGCAGGTGTTATGTATATTGAAGGTCAAGGGACTGTCGCAGTTTATCAAAATACTCCTTTTTATAACTTTAATAAAAATAGTTTTCCTGTAATTGATAATTATATTTCTAATATAAAATAAAAGAATGTAACTTTAATTACATTTTTTTTACAAGTTTTTTAAACAAAAATATGTATTTTGTCCATTTTATAGCGTATAATTTATTTGAAAAAAGGAGATTAAAAATATGTCAGTTTTAGTTACTGGTGGCTTAGGGTATATTGGTTCACATACAGTTGTTGAATTAATTAAACAAGGACTTGAACCAATTGTCGTAGATAATCTTTCAAATGCAAAAATTGAAATGATTGATCAAATTAAAGAAATAACAGGTAAGGTTGTAAAATTTTATCAAGTTGATTTATTAGATAAAGAAAATTTAGATAAAATCTTTAAAGAAAATCCATCAATTGAAGATGTAATTCATTTTGCAGGAAGTAAAGCAGTTGGTGAATCTTGTGTAAAGCCTTTATTATATTATGAGAATAATTTAATGAGTACAATTAACTTATTAAATACAATGATTAAATATGGAGTTAAAAATATTATTTTCTCTTCTTCTGCTACTGTTTATGGTACCCCAAAAAGAGTTCCAATTTATGAAAGTGATCCAATTGGTGGAACAACAAATCCATATGGAACCACAAAATTAATTATTGAAGGTATTTTACAAGATGTTTATAAAATTCATCCAGAAATGAATATTGCTTTACTTAGATATTTTAATCCAATTGGTGCCCACGAAAGTGGATTAATTGGTGAATCTCCAAAAGGAATACCAAATAATTTAATGCCTTATATTACTCAAGTTGCTGTTGGTCAATTAAAAGAATTATCAGTGTTTGGTAATGATTATCCAACTCCAGATGGAACAGGAGTAAGAGATTATATTCATGTTGTAGACTTAGCTTTGGGTCATATTGCTTCAATTAAAAAATTACATGAAAATCCAGGACTTGTTATTTATAATTTAGGTACTGGTAAAGGTACATCAGTCCTTGAACTTGTCCATGCTTTTGAAAAAGCAAATGGTGTAAAAGTTCCATATAAAGTTGTTGCTCGTCGTCCAGGTGATATTGCTGAATGTTATGCTGATTGTTCAAAAGCAAACAAAGAATTAAATTGGAAAGCTACTAGAACCATTGTTGATGCTTGTAGAGATTCTTGGAAATGGCAAAAATATTTCACTGAAAAAAATAAATAATTAAATTTGACTATTATCATAGAAGATGATAGTCTTTTTTTTTATAATATTTTTGGTGAATTTAATGAACGGAATTTTTTTTATTAACAAAGAAGAAAATTGGACATCTTTTGATATATGTGCTTTTTTAAGAAGGAAGTTTTCTACAAAAAAAGTTGGTCATGTTGGCACTCTTGATCCTTTTGCTCAAGGTTTAATGATTGTTTGTTTGGGGTCAGCAACTAAAATTATTCCTTTTTTAGAAAACCATAATAAAACATATATTGCGACTTTAAAACTTGGTGAAGAAACTGATACTTTAGATAAAACTGGTAAAGTTATCTTTCAAAAAGAAAATAAAGATCTTACTATTCAACAAATTAAAGAAGTTTTAGCTTCTTTTGTTGGAGAAAATAAACAAGTTCCTCCTATGTATTCTGCTTTAAAAAAAGATGGTATTCCTTTATATATGTTAGCTAGAGATGGAATAGAAATTGAAAGGAAACAAAGAGATATTTATATATATAATCTTGATTTAATTTCTTATGAATATCCTTATTTAACTTTTAAGGCTAAAGTTTCTAAAGGAACGTATATTCGTACTTTAGGTAGTGATATTGCAAAAAAACTTAATACTGTTGGTTATTTAACTGAATTAACAAGAACTAATATTGGTGATTTTAGTGTTTTAGATGCTAAAAAAGTTAAAGAAGTTAATGAAACTGATTCTCTTCCAATTTATAAAATGCTATCTTTTTTACAAACAAAAGTTGTGTCATTAGAAATGGAAAAAGATATTAGAAATGGAAAAAAATTATCTTTAGAAGGTGATGATATTATTTTACTTGTAAATAAAAATAATGAAGCCTTAGCTATTTATGAAAAAAAAGATGATTTTTATTATTGTAAAAGAGGTTTATTTGATGCAAATAATGAAGTTTAAATTAGAAGATAAATTTTATATTAAAGAAAAAATAAACTTGTGTTTAGGTTATTTTGATGGAGTGCATTTAGGTCATCAAGAATTAATTAAAAAAGCCGATAACCACATTGGCGTGTTTTCTTTTGAATTTAATAATGTAAATTTAAAAAATAAGCGTCATTTGACTTCTTTAGAAGATAAAGTTTCTCTTTTTGAAAATTTACATGTTGAATATTTTTTTGTTTTATCTTTTGATGAAAAAGTTAAAAATTTATCAAAAGAAGAATTTATTGTATTTTTAAAAGAAAGAATAAATATTAATAAAATTATTGTTGGTGAAGATTTTACTTTTGGAATTAATAAAAGTGGAAATGTTTCTACTTTGCAAAAATATTTTACTGTTGATGTTGTCCATTTAAAACAAATCAATAATATCAAAATTGGTTCATCTAATATTGTTAAATTAATTGAAGAAGGAAATATTAAACTTGCTAACGAATGTTTAAATCGTTTTTATACTATTACTGGGGTGGTAGAAAAAGGTTATCAAGAAGGACATAAACATAATTTTCCAACCGCGAATATATCTTTAAATAATTATATAAAACCTTTAGATGGCGTGTATGCTTGTTTTTGTCTAGTTAATAATAAAAGATACTTAGGCATGTGTAATGTTGGTGTCCATCCTACTATTAACTTATTAAAACAAGAAATATTAGAAGTAAATATTTTTTCTTTTAATGAAGACATTTATAATCAAAAAATTCAAATTCAATTTGTGGAATTTATTAGAAAAGAAAAAAAGTTCATTAATATTAATGAACTTTATAATCAATTACAAATTGATAAAGAGAAGTGTTTACAAATTTTAAATTCTATTTAGAAATTTCTAAAATTTTGACTTGGTAAGGACTATCAACTTTCACTGTGACTGTTTCCCCAGCTTTATGATTAATAATTGCTTGAGAAAGTTTGCAAGCATTAGAGATTTTACCTGATTCAGGATCAGCTTCAGCAGGACCAACAATAAAATATTCTTCTTCAACATCTTCATCAAGAATTAATAATTTAACTTTTGAACCAAGAGAAACTGTTTTCCCATCATTAGAGGTAATAATTTCTGCATGAGTAATTAAATTTTGTAAATATGTAATTCTTGCTTCAACTTCACCTTGTCTATTTCTTGCTGCATCATAATCAGCATTTTCAGAAAGGTCACCTTGTTCTTTTGCTTCTTTAATTTCTTGAGTTACTTGAGGACGAACTACATCAATTAAATATTGTAATTCTTCTTCATATTTCTTTTTACCTTCTTCGGTCAACATGTGTTTTTCTACATTTGCCATTTTTTTCTCTCCTTTTATAGTCGTTAGTATTATATCATAATTTTAAAAAAATTATATATATAAATTTAATTATCTTGTTCTTCTTGATATTCTTGTAGTATTTTTTCTAGTTTATCAAGTTCATCGTCATCTTCAACATCAATAAACTGTTGTTCATCTTCTAAATATTGAGCAACAATGATTTCTTCAGGATTATCTTCGGTATAGAAGAAAATATAGTTTTTATTTGTTTGATCATCTTTATATGAAAAATAAATATTAAAATATGTTTTTCTTCCTTGTTCATCTTCAAAGACAATTTGATTATTTTCTAATTTCATTTCTTATCCTCTCATTTGTAAATATGTTTCTAAAATAACAACCGCGGACATTTTATCAATAACATTTTTTCTTTTCTTTCTTGATAAATCAGCTTCTAAAAGTCTTCTATTGGCTTGTTTAGTTGTCCATCTTTCATCAATTAAAACAACTTTAATTGTAGGTAATTTTTCTTCAATCATTGTTTTAAAATTTCTAGCAAGAAGAGAGTGTTCTGATTCATCACCAGACATATGTAAAGGTAAACCTAAAGCAATTTCTTGAATGTTATCTTTTTTTACATAATATAAAACTCTTTCTAAAGCTAAAGAATATTCATTATCTTTAAAGGTATAATTTTCTATTCCTTGAGCAATAATTCCCAGAGTATCAGATTCAGCTATTCCTAAAGTTTTTTCACCTAAATCAAGACCAAGAACTTTTCCTATCATTTAGATAATTCTCCTAAAACTTCTTTTAATGCATCATTTAATTTAGAAATGTTTTTGCCTCCACCTTGAGCAACATCATTTCTTCCACCTCCTGAGCCTTCAGTAAGAAAAGCAATTCTTTTAATGATATTTCCTGCTTGATATGAAGAAGTTAAATCTTTACTTACTCCAGCAATATAAGAAATTCTTCCTTCATTAACATTAGCAAGTAAAATTATATAACTAGGATAAATGGTTTTTAAAGTATCAAAAGTAGATGTAAAATTGTTTTTATCAAAATTATCAACACGTTGAACCAAAATATAATGATTATTAACTTTAACAAAGTTATTAGCTAATTCTTTACCTTGATATGAGGATAGTTTATTTGATAAATCGGTAACTTGTTTTTTAGTTAAATTAAATTCATTTAAAGTAGCATTTACTTTATTAATTAATTCATTTGAATTACCACATTTAAAGATTTTATCTAATTCAAATAATATATCTTCATTCTTTTTCATTTGTTCATAAGCTTTTAAAGAAGTTCTACCTTCAATTCTTCTAATTCCTGAAGCAATTGATTCTTCAGAAGTGATAGAGAAAACACCAATTTTTCCAGTTGAAGAAACATGGCTTCCAGCACAGAATTCTTTAGAAACATCTCCAAAAGAAACCACTCTAACAACATCACCATATTTTTCATTGAATAAGTGCATTGCATCTAATTTTTCGGCTTCTTGTTTTGATAAATATTCAATTTTACATGGCAAATCTTCACTAATATATGTATTAACTAATTTTTCAATTTGATAAAGTTGTTCAAAAGTGATTTTTTCATTATAATTAAAATCAAATCTTAAATATTCATCGTTATTTGCCGATCCTTCTTGATGAATATCTTTCCCTAAAACTTCTTGTAAAGCTTTTTGTAATAAGTGAGTACATGAATGGTTTCTTGTGATTTTTTCATGTCTAACTTGATCAACTTTTAATAAGAAAGTATCACCAACTTTGATTTGACCATATTTAATTTTTACTAAATGTAAATGTTGCTTATTTACAGCTTTAATAACTGATTCAACATCAGCAAGAGTTGTTTGATTTTCAATAGTACCAATATCATAAATTTGTCCACCACTTAAAGCGTAGAAAGTAGTTTTATCAAAAATAATTTCTCCTTCTTCATCAAGATAATCGACTTTAACTCCATTTTTAAATAGACCAATAACTTTAGCTTCAATTGGTGTAGTATCATAAGTAAAAGTTGATTCTTCTTTAAAGTTCATTAAATCAATTAATTGACTTGACATTGATTGAAGATTACCTCGAGAAGCTTTAGCTCTTTCTTTTTGCTTTTTCATTTCTTCATCAAATTCATCTTTATTAACAGTTTTATTATTTTCTAAAGCAATTTCTTGTGTTAATTCAAATGGGAAACCATATGTATCATACATTTTAAAAGCAGTTTTACCTGAAATAACATTATCTTTAGTATCATTAATAATGTTTCTTAACATTTGTTCACCAGTAGAAAGTGTTAAAGCAAATTTTTCTTCTTCTTGTTTAATCATTTTGCTAACACGATCTTGATGATCTTTCAAATATGGATAGAAATTGTTCATATTATCAGCGACTTTATAAACAAGAGTATATAAGAAAGGCTTATTAATTTCTAATTTTCTTAAATATCTAACTGCACGTCTTATTAATCTTCTTAAAACATATCCTCTTCCTTCATTAGAGAAAGTAGCACCATCACTTAAAGCGAATGTACAAGCTCTAATATGGTCTGCAATTACTCGATATGCGATTTTATATTCACCTTCATATGGATGTTTAGCGTATTTTGCGATTTCTTCTATATATGGGTAAAATAAATCAGTTTCAAAATTTGTTTCTGTTTCTTGGAAAATACAAGCAAGTCTTTCAAGTCCAGCCCCTGTATCAATGTTTTTATGAGGTAATTCTTTATATTCTTCTCTTTTTTTGTTAGGTTCAGCATTATATTGAGAAAAGACAATATTCCAAATTTCTACATAACGATCATTTTCTAAATCTTCAAAAATTAATTTTTCACCTAAATGCTCTGGATCATATTTTTCACCACGATCAAAGAACATTTCTGTATTAGGTCCACATGGTCCTTCACCAATTTCCCAGAAATTATGTTCGCATGGTACCATATGAGAAGCAGGGACACCAAGTTTAATCCATAAAGCAAGAGTTTCTTTATCGCTTGGATGATATGTAATATATAATTTTTCTAGTGGAATACCAAAATATTTTTCACTAGTTAATAATTCATAGGCCCAAGGTAAAACATCATTTCTAAAATAATCACCAATAGAAAAATTACCTAACATTTCAAAAAATGTATGATGTCTAGCGGTATGACCAACATTTTCTATATCATTAGTTCTAATTGATTTTTGAGCATTAGTTATTCTTTTAAATGGAGGAATTTCTGAACCATCAAAATATTTTTTTAAAGCAGCAACGCCTGAATTTATCCAAAGTAAAGTTGGATCATTAACAGGAATTAAGGAAGCAGATGGCTCAATGTAATGATCTTTATCTTTAAAGAAATTTAGCCACATAGAACGAATTTCATAACTTTTTAATTTTTTCATAAATCTCCTTTTTAAGTACAAAAAAAGTACCTTCAGGAACGAAAAAATCGCGGTACCATCCTGATTCATCATTTGATGCTCTTAATTAACAAGGATAACGGCTTTTGATCCGCTGGGATTAACCAGTATCTCCAAAGTGGCAATCAAAGAGTTCTTTGAACATTTTCCATCAACTAGTTCTTTCTATAAAAGAAACATCTTTGTTAACTTTTTCATAGACATAGTTATTATAAAAAATACTTTATCTTAAAGCAATTAATTTAAATTAAATAATCTAAATTTTCAATATCATTTTGTTCTATTACTAAAGGTAATCTTACATTCATAGATGAATAACCTAATTTTTTTAAATAAGCTTTAATAATTGTAGAATTATTACTAAAACATAATATTTCGTGAACAAATAAAAGATAATCAATTAACAAAGTATTTGTATAATCATTTTGATAATCATCAAAAACAGTTAAATAATCATCAATAAAAATAAATGAACTAACTGAAACAATACCATCTAAAAAGTTATTTAAGGCATAATTTAATTTTGATTCATTAACATAAATTTTAATTGTAGGAAAATGATGTTTTAATAAGCAAATTAAAGATTTATCAAATAAAACATTTGAATATGCACTTGTTTTTGAACAAGATTTATTGCCTCAATTAGAAACGATTCAAAGTGAACAATTTATATATTATCTTCAAGAAAATCTTGAATATTTAGAATTAGAAGGATTTAGGATTGAAAAAGAAATTGATATATGCTCAGTTGATTTACAATTAGATTTATCAATGATGAAAAGAATGATCAATAATATTTGTTCAAATATATTGAAATATGCTAAAAAAGATAAACCTA
>OJMH01000503.1_pt1 | contig 50676 bp, 54 predicted proteins | sample 1597111 | NCBI WGS metagenome assembly OJMH01 (sample SAMEA2452115, study PRJEB22498) | human gut metagenome | reverse complement strand
ATGTCCCCGAGGCCAAGGCCGCTATGGATCAGTTCAAGATGGAGGCCGCCTCTGACTTTGATGTATCTACATCATATTGAAGAAAAACGCGAAATCCGCAACAAATAATACTTAATTTCGACGAATAGCCCACTAAAACACACTGCACAGCAAGTTTTTGCTGTGCAGTGTGTTTGTTTAGGGTTGGTGTTTACTACATATTAACTTCACTAAAATCTATCATCCAGCGTAAGCCAAGTAGTTGCTATTCAATCGGATTTTGGAAGAATCCAAATAGGCTTTCTGGCGACTTATTCCCCTTTAACGGCTTGTGGCTCCACGTCCTCGCAGTCACACTCGTTCATGGTGTTGCCGCAGGCGGGGCAACGCTCAAACTCGCACCCGAAGTGATGGAAGAATCCAGCCCGAGCGAAGCACCCAGGGCACCGTCCATTTTCAGTGAGTTGCGTGTAGATGTCGGCTTCATCCCCAACCTTGACCCGGTCGTAGACTTCCCCATTGCAAATCAGTTCGCCAACCGTACAGCCATCGGAACTGAGGTTCACAAATTGTGCCTTTAGCGCCAACAATGTAGTCATCACCGGACAGGAAGGGTTTGTCACCATTGGCAGGCCAATCTTTTATGGAGGCTCATAATGGAACTTTTAGAGCTATTAGCAAAGCAAAAAAACTGTACCTATATTTCTGATTTGAGATTCCTCCCAAAATCTGACCGGCATTTCCCGCAGCTCCAAGAAGTTGATATTACCGACTACTCGGATCGGGAGTGGAAAGAAGCGGCTTGGTATGTCCTTCACCGCAGATGTAAAAGCGGTGAACAGGCGAGAAAGCTTTTGATTGGATAATGGAATGGGGTGCCATGGTTCATTGCCATGGCACCCCGCATTTCCCTTTTATACGCATATTTGGGGGATGGAAAGGCTTGCTATCTTTCTTACTATTAGATATACTTTTTAATATATAAGTACTTGGCCGAACAGAACGGAGTGGGTATAAAGCGATACTGGGAGATAGCCATTTGGGAGGTGGACTGATGAAACAGTGGTTACACAAGAAGCCCATGCGGCCAATGCAGAAGCCGATACCCCGTGAAATGGAGTTGCCGTCCGGTATCAGTAATCAGGCTATGCTCTCCATGTTGGAAAGTCAGGGTATGCAAACAGCCCCTCGTCCTGCAACCGGGGGAACACCCTTGGACGAGGCGATGAGAGCGAAGTTTGAGCGGCAGTTCGGCCTGCCTATGGGCGATGTGCGTGTTCACCAGAATTCCGACGAGCCTGCCAAGTTTGGTGCCGGAGCCTACACCTACGGTACCGATGTTTTCATCAGACCGGGACAGGAGAAATTACTAAACCATGAGATGACCCATGTTGCTCAGCAGGAGTTGGGACAGGTGCGGCCCACTGGGATAGAGCACGGCATGGCCGTCAATCGCTCCCCGGTGCTGGAGCATAGCGCCGACATGGGTACTGTACCCCAAATGGCCGGGGGTGCGACCAGCCCAGTGGTGCAGTGCGCTGAAGGAGAGAGAACGCAAGAAATAATAGATGAAAAACTGCGGGAAATGGCGCAGCCACCACTGCCAGCAGCGGCGGCGGCAGAACCGGCAACAAAAATGTCCCAGCGTGAATTGGCGAACTTAACAGCAAAGTATGCGGGAAAAATATTCCAAACGGGAAGCCATGGAGATGGAAAGGGGCCCCAGGAAGAAGGAGGCTTTTCCATAGATGTTGAACCTTTGAAAGATTTCTTAAAGAAAATGCTCTTCCAGAGATACCAATTAGAAGAAGAACAAACACAAATTGGGGAGATAATTGAGAAACTAGAATTTAAAGCATTGCCGTTTACTAAACCAACTACTCCCGAGGAAAAAGAACGATATGATTTTGGAACAGCGTATTATCATAGTGATGATCCGAATAAATCTCATGAAATTTTCTATCGTATAGATCCTGATTTCTATACTATTTTGCCGCAATTAAATGGGGATTATGAGCGTTTTACAGATGAGGAGCCAACTTTATCACTATCAATAACACAGTATGGATTTTTGGCCGCACTACTACATGAAGTTGGGCACGCTGTCCAACGAAATTTGCTCGGACATAATCCTCTGGAAGACCAGAATAATATACCTCTTAGCGCCCATGAATATCATAATATATTAATGCACGAAAATATTTTTCCGTTCCGGAAACGCTGTCAATATTATTTAGATAGAGGAACCTCAGCGGAAACCTCAGCGGAAACCCAATCGAGAGCTACAGATACAAAGATGACTATGGAGGAAAAATTCAGAGTAGTTCGTGCTATTATATATAAGCAGCTAGAATCATCAGCCGCAATGACTGCCTTTCCTACAATTATAGACGATTTTCCAGAGCTCAAAAAAACATTACCACTATTAACCCCCCAAAAAAACCTACCCGATTCATCCCTGATGGACAGCGCTATAGGAACGGCCGCAATAGACAAAAAGGACACAGCAACTGCAACAGTTGATTCAGACAAAGTGTCCGCAGCAGCTGATGAAACCAAGGTAACCGAAAAGCCATCATCGGCCCTACAACCATCGGCACAGGAAACGGTACAGCCACCGCCACCGCCACCGCCACCGGAAGAAGGAACAGCACCGCAGGCTAGAAAAGGTGCATATGCCGCTATTCGCGCCGCCAACCAAGATAAAGAGGAAAAAAGGGGGAATGAAAAAGCATTCGCATTGGCGCAATGTTTGGAGGGTCATTCTGCAACTATAAACGCACATATTACCGAACTAGAGGCCGCACTGATGGCATACTATGGCCGCAGTGCTCAAAAAGGAACAAGCGAAACACCCAGCCAAGAAAAAGACAAATTAGTTATACAAAAAGTTATCAAGGATGTTTTAGAGAACTATTCGACTTTAGACAAATCGCATCAGGGTATCTTTCTAATGGAATTTCTTGCAAGTCTATTCACTATGTAACTGGCCTTCTCCTGATTAAAATACACAACTATCCTTAAGAAGAACTGTCTCACCGGGGCACAATATCAGAGATATGATACCTGCCATCATTACCACTCAGCCAAGGAGGAACTGTGACATGAAAAAACGAATGTTAAGCCTGCTCTGCGTCCTGGCGCTCTGCCTGGGCCTGCTGCCCGCCACGGCGCTGGCGGTTGCGCCGGACGGACAGGTGCTTTATGTAGGTGGTGTGCAAATATCTTCCACTGGCTACTGGACAACGGACAGTGAGGGAAAGGTCACAAGTGCAGGCGCAACGCAGCCCTCGAACAACTATATCCATTATGACGCAAGCAACAATACCCTGACCCTGCACAACGCCACGATTAAAGAGGAAGTACCCTATAATACCAGCACTTATGTCGCTGGCGCTGCCATTGGCGTGCACAATCAGAACGGCGCTGCGGAGTTGACAATCACATTGGAGGGCACCAATACAATCGCAGAGGTCGGCAAGGGGATCTATGTGTTGGCCTCTTCCAATTCCACCGGTGATGCCAGCCTGACCATCACAAGCGAAAGCGGCGGCAGTCTGGATGCCAGCGCCAGTCAGACTGGCATCTGGGTTCAGAGCAACAGCGGCAATGCCACCCTGACTATCAGGAATGCCAAGGTTGAAGCAACGGGGACCAGTTATGGTGTCAATGTGCAATCCCGCGAAAGTTCGACCGCCTCTCTGACTGTGGACGGCGGCAGCCTGACTGCCAGCGGGTCTCCAGGGATTCTATATGATTCTATCGGCAGTGGTACCGTTCCTAAAACTACGGCCTTAACCATCAGCAACAGTGCCATCGTGGACGCAAGAAATGGCGAAATCGGTGCCGGAAGTACTACAAATCTCCAGCCAGTGCCCCCTTCCGGCAACGGTATCGTCTTTGACGGCAGTACCGGCACCGTGTACGGCAATGTGACCTTGCAGGAGAATTTGACCATCGGCGAGGGCGAGACCCTGACCTTCGGAGACGGGGCCTCTCTGGACACGAACGGCAAGACCATCACGGTGGAGAGCGGCGGCAAGCTGGAGGGTACGCCGACCGGCAGCGGTACGGTGAAGATTGCCCCTACCATCACCACCGAAAGCCTGCCTGACGGCGAGGTGGGTACTGCATACAGCCAGACCCTTGTCGCCACCGGCGATACTCCCATTACCTGGACCGTCAGCGGCACTCTGCCTGCCGGCCTGTCGCTGGACGCCGCCACCGGCATCATCTCTGGCACCCCCACCGCCGAGGAGGCACCCACCTTTACTGTGACCGCCACCAATGCCAGCGGTAGCGATAGCAAAGAATATACCATTCAAATTGCGGCAAAGTCCGATACAACGCCACCCATGCTGACTGCCGGAACGGTAAACCGCACCAGCGACACGGATGCCACCGTTACATTTACCTCAGACGAGGCGGGCACCTACTTCTACGAAGTGGTGAACAGCGGTGAAGGTGCGCCGGCTGACATTACTTCGGGCACCATTTACACTCTGACCAGCGATACAAATATCATAACCCTTACCAATCTGACAGCAGGCGCAAAGGACATCTATATCGTCGCAAAAGATGCGGCTGGAAATCAAAGCGCCACGCTGAAAATAGAAATCCCGACCTATGTGGAGCCGGTGTATTCCATTTCCGCTGATACTGAACTGGACTTTGGCAGCGTCTACACCGGCTATGCCCAGCCCGCTGCGCAGACGGTAACGATCACCAATAACGGCAACCAGCCCTTGACCTTGACCCAGCCTGCATCCACCAGCAGCTTTGTTGTAGGCACCCTCTCTACGACAAGCCTGCCTGTGAATGGTACTGCCACCTTCACGGTACAGCCCAAGGCAGGATTGGCCGTGGGTACATACAGCGAAAATATTACTGTTTCCGGCGCTGGCGGTGCAACCGTGACTATCACCGCCAACTTCACCGTGAAACAGTACAGCAGCGGCGGTGGCACCCCCACCAAGACCCCAAGCCAGCAGGCCACGGACAAGATCGAGAGCGCCAAGGAAGGCAGCACCGTGGAGATCACCCTCCGCACCGGCCAGACCAAGCTGGACAAAGAAGTGTTCGAGGAGCTGGCAGGCCGGGATGTGACATTGGAGATCAGCCTGAGCAATGGCGTCACCTGGACCGTCAACGGCCAGGACATCCCGGAGAACGCCGACCTGACCGACCTGGATCTGGGTGTCACCCTGGACGCCTCCACCATCCCCGTCAGCGTGATCAACACCGTCACCGGAGCGGTGGACACCATCCAGCTCTCCCTCAAGCATGACGGGGAATTCGGGTTCACCATGACCCTCTCCGCGCCCCTGGGCAAGACCAATGCCGGGTACTGGGCCAACCTCTATTACTATAACATCCGCACCCGGGCGCTGGAGTTCCAGTCCGCCGACAAGATCGCTTCTGACGGCACGGCGGAGTTTGCGCTCTCCCACGCTTCTGACTACGCCATCATCATCGACACCGACAGCCATGAACCGGTGGAGCTGCCCTTCACCGATGTGCCGGAGGGCGCCTGGTATGAGGACGCTGCGGCCTATGTCTACAAGCACGGCCTCATGGCGGGCACCAGCGGCTCCACCTTCAGCCCGGAGGGCACCACCACCCGGGGGCAGATCGTCACCATCCTGTGGCGGCTCTCCGGCAGCCCGGTGGTCAACTACCTGATGGACTTTGACGATGTGGACCCGGCGGCCTACTACGGCGAGGCTATCCGCTGGGCCACCTCCGAGGGCATCGCCGGGGGCTACGGCGGTGGGGTGTTCGGCCCCGACGATCCCATCACCCGGGAGCAGCTGGCCACCATGCTGTGGCGCTACGCCCAGACCGAGGGCTACGATGTGTCCATCGGTGAGGATACGAATATCCTGTCCTATACGGATGTGGCCGATCTCAGTGAGTATGCCATCCCTGCCATGCAGTGGGCCGTGGGCGCCGGGATCATCAACGGCACCGGCGACGGCTCCACCCTCACTCCCCAGGGCCAGGCCACCCGCGCCCAGGCGGCGGTGATGCTCATGCGGTTCTGTGAGGAATATGTAGTCTGGTAACTGCACAAAAGATGGGGGACCGCCATGATTTATCGTCCCTTTCGTTCCACCGGCGGCTAAACCGCCACCAAATCCAATACCACCACCTGCGGAAAAGGCGCAGACAACCTCTGAGTTGTCCGCGCCTCTTTTTTGTCTCGACAGCATCCTCCATCACCGTCCCTATCCCATTTTTTCTTATTTTACCATATTTCTCCCCCGTCTTCGACTTTGTCAACAGACCCAAATTGAGACGTATTTCGACACTGGTGCCGGGCCAGCGCAAGTCTGCCGCTTTCCGGGGGACTTGTGCGGTCTTGGCAACAGTCTGATTGCCTGTTGTGATAAGAAACAGCGGCATTTTTGCACCTTGGAAACCGAATGACCGTCCAAAGGGGATATATGCTCCCGGCGAAGTATCGCGTCTGCGTGCCAAGGGAACAGTACGCCGCTGACAAAGCAGGGGCAGGAACGACTTTGGGGAGAACGGCGCCTATATCAAGGCCGCGTCCTCGTGCGGACGCGGCCTTGCCATTTTCAAAATCTGACTACAAGAGGAAGAACGCTTATGGATAGAACATTATCGGCTCCAGCGTCCGCTGGCAGTGGCTCCTCGCCGCAGGTACTATTTATAGACGGCTGCAAGGTCACTATAACATACAGCGGGCAAAACAATCCCCATGCGGTGCGGGCTATTCGGGATATATTGATTGACAGCATTTCAACACAAAAAGGTTAAAAATTTGCGTTTTTTGTTGAAATATGAGATAATAATGGTGTAGATGGCACCTTGAAAATGAGATAGAACTGGCCGCCATGAATACACCGCGCAAAAGAAAGGCGAGGTATTTACATGGCGGAAACAATCGTTCAAGCAGTCAAAAAAATCGTAAAGCGCGTGGTCTGCCTGTACCGTGTCTCCACGGTAGGCCAGGTAGAGAAAGACGATATTCCCATGCAAAAGCAATTCTGCCGGGAGTTTTGCCAGCGGCAGGAGGGCTGGGAAATCGTCAGGGAGTTATCGGAAAAGGGTGTGTCGGGGTTCAAGGTCTCCGCCAAAAAGCGGGATAAAATTCAGGAGATCCAGCGCATGGCTTTGGCAGGGGAGTTTGATATTCTGCTGGTGTTCATGTTTGACCGCCTGGGCCGCAAGGACGACGAGACGCCCTTTGTGGTGGAGTGGTTCGTCAATCAGGGCATCGAGGTCTGGAGCGCGATGGAGGGCCAGCAGCGGTTCGATACCCATGTGGACAAACTGCTCAACTACATACGCTACTGGCAGGCGTCGGGCGAGAGCATCAAAACATCCGCCCGTGTCAAGACCCGGATCGGTCAGTTGACCGAACAGGGCTGCTACACCGGCGGCATCGTTCCCTACGGCTATCGGCTGGTGAATAAGGGGCGCACCAACAAGCGCAACAAAGAGGTTCCCGATCTTGCCATTGACCCCAACGAGGCCGAGGTGGTGAAACTGATTTTTCAGAAGTATGTCTGCGAGGGTTACGGAGGCCAAAGGATTTGCCGCTACCTATCGGAACAGGGCTACCACAACCGCAAGGGCGGAAAAATTGCCACGACCAGCATCAACCGCATCCTCAAAAATCCGCTCTATATCGGTATCCTCTGCAACGGGGAGAGCAAGTCGGAAGAAGTGCTGGCCGAGTTGCAGATTATTGACGTAAAACTGTTTGAGAGGGCGCAGACGATGCTCCAGGAGCGGGCAAAGCCACAGGAAAAGCGGGAAGTCCCCCTTACCACAAGGGGGCAGTCCCTTTTGGTGAGAAACATCTTCTGCGGCCACTGTGGGCGGCGGTTGACCTTGACTACCTGCGGACAACGGTACAGGAAAAAGGACGGCACCGTAGTCACCAAGAGTTATGCGCGGTATCTGTGCAGTTACAACACCCAGCACCCCGGAGAGTGTTCGGGCCCGGCCAGTTATGGCACCGCAAAACTGGACAGCCTTGTAGACCAGATCATCCGCCTTCAGTTTGAGCGCATACAGACAGCCCCGCCGCAGGATTTGCTTCAGGAACAGCGAGGCCGGGAAGTTGAGGTTGCCAAGGCGAAACTGAATCTTCTGAATATCCAGTATCAGCAAAAGCAGAAGGACTACCGGGATTTGCAGGCAGAAACGCTGAAAGTCATCCGAGGGGCCAGCCGTTTGAATGTAGACCTGCTCAACAGTGTGGTAGAAGAGACCACCGTGCAGATCAGCGAACTGGAACAGCAGATAGCGGCGGCAGAGGCAGAATTGCAGGAACTGGTGTCCGGGGACGACCAAGTGAAACGGGATTACGCCCAACTGATGAACTGGGCTACGCTCTACGACAACTGCTCTTTTGAGGCAAAGAAGATGATCGCGGCACAGTTTATCAAAACGGTCCATGTCAAGCGGGGCTATGAGTTGGAGATTGAGTTCAACGTCTCCTTTTCCGAGTTTCAGCGGCTCTACTTGGAGCCGGAAAAAGAAGGGGAGCACAGGCGGGGGTCAGCGCCGCTCTTAGCGTTCGAGGAGACAACAAGACAGGCGGTGTAGCACCTATCTGCCCTTAACCGGAAAAACCTATTTCGACATTGTAGTTTTATGCAAGTCCATTCCCTGCAAGCAACTTACTATAAAAATCACCCTGAATTCCTTTTCGCTAAAATTGTTCCGCTTGGATAACCGCTGTGCTGAATGAGAAACAAAAGGCGATCTGAATGCCTGATACTCTGTGAACGTCGGTATTGGCGACCGGTCCGACGCCCGCATCCATTCTCCGCTTTAGTCGATTCCAGGATCTCGGCGATCCGATTGTTTAACTCTTGCTCTGTCATAAGCCTTTCTATTCTGAACGATCCGGGTGACAGGATTGACTCCGTTCCAGGACCCTCGCTGTTTTGTGTGATATTCCCGTTTGGCCTTCTTGCTGCGCTTGTCCAATGGTATCAACTGTTTCACGGGAATTCGCCTCCTTTTCTCCGCTGTTGACATTCGCCCAAAGCGCATGGCATACATCCAAATAGTCTATATAGCCCAGCAACATCATCTTCTTCGGCAACTCTTCCAGGGCTGCCTGGAACCGCTCTCGATCACGTTTCCGCACATGGCAGAAGATCGCACGGTACGGAGAGTCACCCCGTACATATTCCTCGCAGAAATGTACCCGCACCTGATGCTTGATGAAAAGCTGATCAGCAAGATAAGCATCCGTATCCAAGAATACGAAATAGCTATAGAACAGCGATAGCCGGTCAATGTGCTGATAGAAATGCGTATCTTCCAATAGTGCCCTCCTTTATGACAATCTCATTACAAATGCAGAGGATCGCTTGCTATTCCAGAGCATATCGGTTATATTTTAATATTCCGCTGCGGCGGAAATCATCCTGATGAATGGAGGCGATCCATATGTCCGTGATTCGGTTTCCTGTGATCGATCCAGTGGCTACCGGAGCAAATATCTGCCGGCTTCGGAAAGACCGTGGTCTGACGGTTCGAGATCTCCAGCAGTATTTCGGATTCGAGGAGCCGCAAGCCATCTACAAATGGCAACGGGGGCAGAGCCTTCCCAGTGTAGATAACCTCTATGCGCTGAGTGCCTTGCTCCAGGTCCCGATGAATGAGATTATCATCTCCACTTCTCATATTGTTCCGTTTGAGCAGCAGGCTTCCGCCTGCTGCTCAGGTCATTTTATACTGGGATTTTTTCCGGTACAGTGGGCGTGGCAGAATTTCAAAACCGTTTAGACCCTTATCCGCTTGCTCTCCACGGGCTTACCCCGGCCCAACTGGACCGTTGCCTGCCTAGGGATGAGCCGGCGACTTGAAATATAGATTATCATGCCATTTTGTCTGGCAACAGGTGGGCGTAAGGTTGAATTCTGCGTTTGACAACGAATGTGTTGTAGAATGGCGGCTTTGCGGCGAACGCAGAAGGAGGCGCCTGACGAGCCAATCATCATGAGTTATGAGCTCATTTTGCATTCATCAGATGCAGTCCTTTGTATCGCGGGGATTGCGCAGCCTCATAATTCATCTGCGCCTGAACCGATCATCACTGCCTATCCATTCTGCCACGCCCACCACACCGGAAGGTGTGGCGTAAGAGTCAGGCAACCGTAGCCTTTTCGATGAAGTCGCTGAGGATCACCTCAAAGCTGTCATTCATGTCAAAGGGCGGTTCGTATGCAACCTCGGTATTGACCAGGCACTTGTCCAGGGACATGGAGATCTCATCTGCCTTCTTGCTCAGAGCCGTAGCCATTCCCCGGATCTTATTCCGATCAAAGTCAATGGTGGTGACCTGCGTGGCATCGCAGCGGTAGGAGACCTGATTGCCCTCACCGTTGAATCGGAAGCCAGAGCCCCCGCCGGCGATCGTCTTTTCGCTGTTACGGAGCGTGGTCATATGCCGGAAGACTTCAGCCAACTCCTGGCGCTGCCGATTCAGCCCCACCTCGCTGTCCATATCCAGATCCAGTCCGCCCTTGGCGGTATGGATGGCTCGGCACAGTTTCTCCCGCTCTTCCAGGATGGACATGAGGAAGGCAGCCACTTCGTTGGCATGGCCAGCATACTCACTGGGAGCGACTTCCTCCACCACCGCGTCCTGGGCGTCGCCCATGACCTTGCTCCTCAGGTGCGTGGTCTTGACCTTGACGATGTTCCGCCGGTCTTGAAGGATCTCAGTGGCCTCGACCATCAGGTCTTTGAGTTTATTCTGGAAGCGAAAAGCGTCTTTCATATTCATAGTTCATACCTCCTCTGATCTCGTCAAATAAATCCAGTATAAAATTTCGCTGGAAATGGTCCTTTGATGTGTTCATCATACCGCTTACTCACCTTGTTGTCATTGAACTGCTGGTTTAATTAGAGTCAACGAGCTTTTCTTGCCATATGATGACACCCCCAAGGATGAGCGACAGATTCTCAAACATTCTGGTAGCCACATCGATGGGTTCAAATAAGCTTTTTAATCAGGGCTACAACGAAGTATGATAGGAAACTGCCATGTTATCTTCTGCGATTGAAAAAGAGAAATCCCGAGCATTGAGCATCTGTGCTGTTGTCATGACGCTTCATGCTATGTTATGATATCCTTATCGAATTATGGGAGGTGCCCCTATGCCGCTTCAGATCGTCCGAAACGACATCACGAAAATGCGGGTGGATGCCATTGTAAACGCCGCCAACGAGACTCTGTTGGGCGGTAGCGGCGTAGACGGCGCCATTCACCAGGCCGCCGGGCCGGAGCTGCTGGCAGAGTGCCGCACGCTTCACGGCTGTAAAACGGGGCAAGCCAAGATCACGAAAGGATACCACCTGCCAGCCAAATTCGTGATCCACACCGTGGGTCCTGTCTGGGAGGGTGGCAGCTACGGAGAACGAGATCTGCTTGTCTCCGCCTATCGTTCATCTCTGGAACTGGCCTTGGAACACAGATGTGAGACTGTGGCATTCCCCCTAATCTCCTCTGGGGTGTTTGGCTACCCCAAGGATCAGGCTCTGAAAGTAGCGGTGGACACGATTGGGGATTTCCTGCTCCAACACGACATGACGGTATACCTGGTGATCTTTGACAAGGCCGCGTACACCATCAGCGGTAAACTCTTTTCCGATATTGCCGCTTATATTGACGACCGCTATGTGGACGAGCACACGGACAGCGATGAGGAGCGGCGGCGCCGGCAGTTTCGGGTTCTGGCGTCTGCTCCCATGCTGGAGGCCGAGGCGGTGCCGGCGGCCGTCCCCGGCAGTCTGGACGAGGCATTGGAACTGTTGGATGAGAGCTTCTCCCAGATGCTCCTGCGGAAAATCGACGAGTCAGGACTTACCGACGCGGAGTGCTACAAGCGGGCGAATGTTGACCGGCGTCTGTTTTCCAAGATCCGCTCGGACATCCACTACAAGCCATCCAAGCCTACCGCCATGGCCTTTGTTGTCGCATTAGAACTGCCCTTGGAGGAGGCCCGGGAGATGCTCCAGAAGGCGGGGTTTGCCTTCTCCCATGCCAGTAAGTTTGACATCATCGTGGAGTACTTCATCGCCCACCGGAACTACAACATTTTTGAGATCAATGAGGCCCTGTTCGCCTTCGACCAGAGCCTGCTGGGAGGTTGACCTGAATGCCCCGGATGGATGTGACGGAAATGTCCTTTGCCAAGCTCTATCCTCTCCTGGTGGCCAAGGCTGTGAAAAAGGGCCGCACACGGGAAGAAGTGGATCAGGTCACTGGCTGGCTCACCGGTTATACCAGCGAAGACATTGCACAGTTGGAGCAGTCCAGTGTCACCTACGGTGATTTCTTTCGGAATGCTCCCGCCATGAATCTGGCCCGCGCCCGGATCACCGGCAAGGTGTGCGGCGTCCGGGTGGAGGAGATACAGGACCCGTTGATGCGGGAGATCCGCTATCTGGACAAGCTGGTGGACGAGCTTGCCAAAGGCAAGACCATGGAGCAGATCCTACGGACGTAATTGTCGCCTGTAGGGCGACCAAAAGGTAAGAGAAGCCCTCTATACTGTACTCACAAGCCAATCGAGTACAGTTTAGGGGGTTTTATCATGAAAAAAGATTTGACAGAACTGGTGTTTATCCTGGACCGCAGCGGCTCGATGCAGGGGCTGGAGGAAGACACCATCGGCGGTTTCAATTCCATGCTGGAAAAGCAGAAGCGGGAGCCGGGCGAGGCATTTGTCTCCACGATTCTATTTGATGACCGGGTGGAAGTGCTCCATGACCGTATCCCGATTCGGGAAGTTGCGCCCATAACTGGACGGGATTACTGGGTTCGGGGCTGCACGGCACTGCTGGACGCCCTTGGCGGGGCCATCCAGCACATCGGAAACATCCACAAGTACGCCCGGAGCGAGGACATCCCGGAGCACACGCTGTTCGTCATCACCACTGACGGCATGGAGAATGCCAGCCGCCGCTATTCCGTGCACCAAGTACAGGAGATGATCTGTCATCAGCAGAAGAAGTATGGGTGGGACTTCCTCTTCCTGGGGGCTAACATCGACGCGGTGGAGACAGCCGGCCGTCTGGGAATTGCTCCTGAACGAGCTGTGAATTACCATTGCGACAGCCAGGGCACACGCCTCAACTATGAGGCGGTGAGCCGTGCCGCGTCCTCCGTCCGCGCCAGTGCCCCGCTGGGAGCCGATTGGAAGGCGGAGATCGAAAAGGATTACCGGAATCGGAGTAAGTGAGCAATCAGCCAAGACGGGCCTGCGTTACTTTTGTGACGCAGGCTTTTTTGTAAATCTATATGTAGTCCGTCTTTTTGTACTCCATTTAATGGATAATACACTTGCTTTAACGGGCCTTTCAAATTAGAATGAATGGGAGAAAAACGATGGAATCGTTGCTACAGGTACTAAAACGGAAATCATTGTTAGAAGAACAGTACCCTATTCTCCGCTCTGGTTTTGATGACTTAGATGGTTCCCCAGCTATTCTGCGGCGAAGAACTGTTTCGCTCTTGGGGTCAAGACCTGGCATGGGCCGGAGCACATTGGCGGCGCAAATCGCTGCAAATGTTGCTGAAGCTGGAGGCAGAGTAGGCTGGTTCTCCACGGTTCGAACTAATAGTGAAGTAGTTGATAAAATTTTGCGTGTAAAGCCGGGACTCCTTTACCCTCAGAGCATTGTATTGGAGGACCGAATAGGGGATGTACGCGAGCTCAGGCTTGCGATCATAAAATCAGGCAAACAGTTCGATCTTGTGGTCATTGATGACTTACAAGGTATGTATCATAATTCTCGTCGAGGCCAGGTAGTATTTAATTCTGGACGGATATGTTCGGCTATCCGGGAGGTTGCCCGCACTCAAAACACCGCGTTCATGATACTTTCCCGGTTGAAGCGGAGTCCAGAATACCGACGTAATCATATTCCTCTTCCCACAGACCTGCCTCACTGGTCAAACATAAAAGGCGCCATCGATTCTGTGTTCCTCCTTTATAGGGAGGGATACTATGTGTCCGAAGATTCGAGGTTCCAAATCGGGGCCTTGTTGGCCGGGCCTAATCCGGAGCGATATGCTGAGCTTCCTTTGATCTGGGATAAATCGAACAGCCTATTTCTTCCCTACAATGAGATGTTTGTGTAATCTTCAACAGTTAAAAAAGTAGCCTTTATGAGGAGGAAAATGATGAATAGAGAAATACCATTCCTGGATATGCGCAGATCACCCGGTGATATCATCAACTGCTGGATTGTCTATCTGATGCCCTTTGACTCAGATGAGCGGAGCGACTATGACAAAATCCATGCCTTCCAGCAAGCTTGCATTGACAACAACATCTTTGGGATGGGATGGGATCTTACGAAGGAGCCGTTGCATTTCGGCACCCCTATTCAAGAAGGCGCTGACATATACAAAGAACGGTATGGGCCTAACCGCAGCATGGAATATGCCCTGAACCAATACAAATCGATTCGGAAGGGCGACTATGTGCTGATGCGGTTGAAAAACGGTCATTATTATGTTGGCAGGACGACCGGATCAGCCATTTACCTTCAGCAAGATCAGGAGCCATTTGCCAATCTCTCCTGGGGGTGTCAAGTGGAACGATGGGAAGAATATACCTCAGAAGAGGATATCCCATCTGAACTGCGAGGGCGGTTCTCCCAGCGGCGTCACTCTACGATTCAGCGGATGGACAAATACAGGCCAAGGCTACTGACCATGAAACTCTATGAAGACAGGCAAGCTGAGCCGCAGTTAAAAGTACCACATCTTCGATTCACCCGAGAGAATTTTGTCCGGTGTTTGGATTATAGGCAATTGGAAGATTTGGTGGCTCTCTATATCTGGGAAAGGCATGGAGACAACGGATATATGTTGCTCCCATCCTCCGGAAAAACCAACCAGCAGAAGTATGAATTCCGATTCATCAATGCAAGATGTCCAGGGCAAAAGCCCATCAGCTGCCAAGTCAAAAACCAAGAGGAGATCTCCATAGAACATTACAACGAAGAATCCGACTATGAGAAGATCTATCTATTTAGCGGGAAATGGAGCGACGAGGTGGCGGCAGCCAAGCAGTCCGAATGCGCATCTAACGTGACAGTCATACGCCCATCGGACTTATATGATACCCTGTGCCGCAATTCCATTTTCAATAGCCGGTTTTACCGAGTGGCTGATGATGATGAGATCTCCATAGAAGATATTGCGTCAGGCCTTCGTAGGTTGGGTTATACTGATGCTGGACATAAATTAAGAAAGCGAGCGTCTCGGCAGTATGTTTGGGACAGTGGCAAGAGGGAATTCTTAGATTTTGTGGTTTCCGACGGGCTTTTCTATTCCGAAGAGTTTGGCGCTTTAGTCCGTTCCTGGGGCGACTACTCACCTGAAGAAATTGAAATTATACGAGCTGACTTGGCAAAATGTATTTCTACCTTCGCTCATGAAAAGTTCTAACATATTCTTTTGTGTTTCGTTGCAAGAGTTTATCTCTTATGGAGCCGTACTAAAATGAATCGAGAGGAATCGATCACATGAGAATTGCGCTGATTTCCTGCAGTAAATTGAAGGCGAATTGCCCGCTCCCTGCACGGGAGTTGTATGCGCCCAGTCCGTTGTTTTCTTTGTCCTATCAATACGCAAAACAGAGCGCAGACAAAGTCTATATCCTGTCGGCAAAATACGGTCTTCTGGAAGAAACAGACGTAGTTGCCCCTTATGATCTAACCCTCGCCGACCTCCCAGAGCACAGGCAGAGAGACTGGGCCAACTATGTACTTAACCAGATGCGGGAGCGCTTTAATCTGGAACACGATACTTTTTTCATTCTGGCGGGGCGACGTTATTATCAACACCTTCTTCCTCAACTGCCCCATGCTACCCTTCCCTTGGGAAATCTCCAAATTGGAGCAAGGATTTCTTTTCTACGGCGGCAATTGGCAGTTTCAGCCCAAAGTGGTAATTCAGCATCCCTTTGTCTCCGCTTGCATCAGCTGCTGACCACGCTCCCCAGATATACCTGGAAGGAGATTGATGCGGTACCTTTCCAGAATGGGATTTATTTGCTCTTTGAGGAAGGAGAGACTTACCGAGGGTTGTCTCGCATTGTGCGGGTGGGTACCCACAAGTCCCAAGATCGTCTATGTGAGAGACTACGAGATCACTTCATAAAGGAAAACCATAACGGAAGTATTTTTCGGAAAAACATCGGGAAGGCTTTACTGAACCAAACTTGCGATCCCTATCTCACTACCTGGACACTGGATACTTCCCGGCCACCTTATAAGGGAATGGAGAATCCGAATCGTGAGCAGGAAGTTGAGCATACGGTCAGTCAATATATCAGAGCTCATATGACGTTTTCCGTATTTCCCGTGGATACGCAGGAACAGCGGCTACGTCTGGAGACGGGGATCATTGCCTCTCTCCACCAAGCAAAAGATTTTCAGGCCAGCAGCTCCTGGCTAGGCCAGTTCAGCCCAGAGAAGGAGATTCGGGAGAGCAGTATGTGGCTAAAACAAGGATTAGACGGAGTCCCTATGACTGATGAGGAGTTGGAAACGCTGGAATACATATTGACAAATAACTCCACATTATATTCAGCTGTTGTCCATGTGCCTACGGTCTCCCAAGCCAAACAAATCTCAGAAACAACGCAGCAGCTTAGGACAGTGGATATTGTTCGCTATATTCACCAGAGGCTTGCCCAACATCAAGCGGAAGGCGAGACCAGTTGTACGCTGATTTCCGGTGAGATCCACAAATCCATGGGGTTGAATAACAAAATGCCCTCTGTTTGCAATGCCATGTATCAGGCTATGGGGCCTAAAGATGTAGTGTTGCATACTACTCCCAGTGGGAAAAGCTCCACCATCCAAATTTGCTACCAGTTAGTCGGTCGAAGCTTTCCTACATAATAGCCCTATTACAGATAATCAATACTTTATTGGGAAGGACTATATATCATCAATTGCTACTGTCACAAGGACCTTTATTCCATTTTGAAGGGGGTAATCTTTACCCTCTTCAAGGAACTGGTACAAAGCTTCTTTTTCTGCGGGACAGCTCCTGACACTTGTAACATATGGCTTTGACGAAAATGGTAATATCTGATATTATGAATAAATCAGGACCCAATGGCTTTTTCAAGGCATAGACGGTGTGACCACGAAATATGTCAGGTCACTATGCTCTGCTTTTCATGTAGAAGGCCAGGACCTCTCGACCTTAATCCGGGAGGAACTTGGCATGAGGGGCCTTTTCTTGTACGATGAAAACAACGAATGAGAAAGCGGTCTGAGAAGGAGGCGTTTGAAATGTCTGAGCAGAAGCCTAAGCGCAAGAGCATCAGGAAGCATTTTACCTATGCATATTTGCGGCATATCAAGAAGTGGATGTTTTGCCCAAATTGCGAATCCGGCAAAATGGCTTTCAACAAGAAGGAATCTAAGTGGCAGTGTGAAAGCTGTGGCTACGAGTTGTCCGCTGACGAGTTTGAGGACGATTATGTTTTCTGGTTTTGCGATGAGTGCGGGGCCTATCTGAATCACCAGGAGGGCTTTGACCGCAAGGTAGATAAATGGGTCTGCACCTCATGCGGTTACGAGAACGACACCACGATGGATAATCTCAAAGGCGTGTGCGTTGATTGCGGAAAAACCATCCCCGATCCCGAGGGTACACTTTGTGTGGATTGCCGCCTTATTCGAAGAGAGCGGGCAAAGGAACAACTGAAAAACATCGGTACCGCTGTTGGCATCGGTGCGGTGGCGGTGGGGATAGGTCTTGTGGCTGCACATTCTCAATTGGATGACTCTTCAGAACCTCTGCCCCCACTTTCAGAGGATGAGCGTGATTATCCGACCTGCGATCTCTGCGGCGAGAAAATGACGGAATTTGACGGTTGGGCGTGGTACACGTGTCCGAATTGCGGTAACATGGTCAGAGTTTTTGAGGATGGGACAACCACCTGGGGGAGGGAAATCTTTGGCTCAGAAGCGAGTCATTCCTCGCGGCTCTGTGAGTATTGCGGAGGGTCGCTGGCAGGTGGAGAGCGTTCACTTCCTTGGGAGAATGGGAATAATCGGAACGGATATGTGATTTGCCCTCATTGCGGACGAGCTAATTTTGAAGATGATGATGAATGACTCTGCCTGATGACAGCGTTGATCGGCACTTGCACCGGGGCAGGCTCTTGAGAAACAAAGAGGAAATCATAGAGGCGTCTATCTTTTCTTCACGGTGCGAGGACGAACCCATTACTGATATCCTGTCTCCACAGCAAAGAGTTCACTCTCTTCTTGAGAACAAAACAAATGCCGGGTTGCTTGAAGCAACCCGGCATTTATCGTTTCGGTATTATTCTACGAATCCTCCGAGGCAGTCCTTAGAGAAAACTTCTTTTTCCCTTCAAACTTCTCCCGGAGTAAATGGATCTGACGATCCAGTTCTTCAAAAATCAATGCAACTTCTCCCTCTGTGTACTCATAGTTGTTTTTTGATGCGCAGTTCCCAAGCTTTCGGAAATCGCAAATCAGCAGATCCATGCGATGCCCGGCAACTTTGAGGAAACGTTCGTGCTTCTTCTCGTTCATAGTCATCTGCCTCCATCAAGATGATTGGGTTCCCATGCTCTCGTCGCCCGCTGTCTGGGCGGGGGCTTGTCCACCGCTGCACAGCTGTTCCAGCGAAGGAACATGGAACCCCTTCTCCGTCAGGAAATCCTCACACGCTGTTTTCGCTGCATCCATGAGCTTTGCATCCCAGGGGAACTCATTTTCTTCTCTGCCCAGAATGACGCGAAGGCAGTGATAGAGAGCTGTCCGGCAAGCGCTTTGCCTCTCGGCCCGAATGATGTCCTCATCTTCCTGCACTTCCTCGCTGGCAGCCCCATCCATGAATTCATCAGGGATGAGGGGCTCATAGACGCGCTCAGCATAGTTCTCCTGATATTTCCCATCCTTAAAGAAGGCTCGCCAGTCATCGTTATGGTCTTCCCCCTCGACATAGAGCTGGAAATACACATCTGGGAACGTCCGCGAAAGCTGGATCATATCCGCACGGCAGCTGTACCAAGTATCATCCTGGTTGCACCAATGTCCCACTCCATTTTCTATGCCATCCTGCTCGAAATAGCAGGTATAAAGTTGGAGTTCCGCATCGATCTTTTGATACAGCTCCTGCGTCATCGGTTTTGCGGACAGGCTAAAACAGCTACTATATCCCATTTCAATCCTCCTCGTAGTTGTTCAGTACGCAAAGAGGCGCGAAATCAAAGTCGAAGTTTCCGTCTTCAGGATCTGAATAACCATAGAATTCAAGAAGCCGCTTCTGGGCGTCCTCATTGAGATCCGAAAAGTAAATGCTGAATTCAGTCATAATACATCCTCCATTTCGCTTAATAATTGCAGCAGGCCGCATGTGAAATACACATACGGCCCGCTGTCTGCTTATAACTTTCCGAAAATTGAATCTGTGATCTTCTTGCGCTCCACAAAAGAGAGCAGGAGATCATCCACCCCCTTGTAGTTTGGGCTCCAACGCCTCGGGATCATTTCGAAGCCCTCTTCACAGCCTACCTGCAGGACCTTTTCGCGAGCCTTGCGGACATTATCATTGACTGCCATATCCATATCGAATGCGACTTGGATCGTCTCAATGCCGAAGGCCCGGAGTTCCTCCAATGCGCGGCGGAACTGGTTAAAGTTACTCACGCCTGTGAGTCCGACAAATGCGCTTGGGTGCCCGAGCAGGCTGGAAAAGTGGTGGGCAAGATCCGCTTTCATAACGCCTTCTGTCAGATAGACAGAATCCACATCATCGGATACACCGACGAAGTGCGGGCAGCATGAAGCAGTTGCTCCGTAGTATTGATCCACACTGGTGAAGGTATTGAATTTAGACTTGAATACCTTGTCCAAGCGGATCTGAATAGCCTCGATCTGCCCCTTGCTGTTGCGATCCGGGATCATAATACCAGACCCACGGATGTCCATCTTCCACTTCCCGGTCTCCTCATCAATATAGAAGCCTGGGACCCCGCCCAACTCGCAGCCGCGCTCCAGCAGTTCCGTCACGATTTTGGGTGCCCGGACAGCCGGCGTCGTCTTATAGCCAAGCTTTATGATGTCTTCCCCAGACACCCCTCGATTCAGCATGGCTTCACGATGTGCTGTACCGAGAGAGAGCATGGAGAGAAGGTTGGAGTAAGTATTGTCCCGAACGCTTGCCGGAGCGAGATCGAGCTGGGGCTTTTGGGCCTTCTGCTTGATCACTTTCTTCTGGATACTTCGTTCAGGCCTGTGCTCACCATGGCGATAGATGTTACACAGCTCCTCGTATGCGGCGTTCAAGCTGATGCCATTCGCCTCTGCATAGAGGTGCAATACACCTCCGCCTTTCCCGCAGCGGTTACAGCGGAACACATTCTTACCCAGATTGATATTGAGATGAGCTTTTCGGTCATCACAGAATGGGCATTTGCAATGGAGCTGGGTGCCGGTATTACGGACCACCCGGATGCCGAGCAATTCCACCACATCTGCAATATCACATGGCAGATTACCCGTGTAGTCCACTGCTCATCACCTCCATCCCATAGGTATCCGGCATTATCCGGCCTTCTCGGAAGCAGCGCTGACCAGCAGGATCGCGGCCGCCTTCAGAGCCAGATTCCGGCCATTATACTTCTGGACGTACCAGTCCAAATCGCTGGGCTTCCGCATGGCCACTTCACCCAATGTCTTGCCGGTATTGTACCCGCAATCCACTTTGACGTTCTTGGCCTCCTCCAGGGTCATGCTGTTGAGGTAGTCCTCCAGTGTCATGGGATTACTGGCCTTCGGCTCAGCCTTCGGAATAGGCGTCGGCTGCTGCACCTCGGCCTGCTTAGGCTGGGCGCGGGTCTGATGTACCACCAGACTGCCAGAATCGTCGGGAGGAACATCGTCCTCCGAATTCATAGAGTCGATGGGAGCGTCAGCGATGACTCCGGAGAGCATATCAGTTGCGCCGCAGAACTGCGTGCCGTAGCCTGCCGCCGCCAATACGCGGCCAATTGCCGCCGTCTCCGCGATCTCCAGGTACCGATCCCCATACTTGTCATCCGTGGCAAATCTCTGCGCGGAGGACTGGGCCAGATACTGGTCCGCAGGATCGCTCCGATCCGCATACAGCCTGCAGGTGACGATGGCAGACTTTTCGGTGACGCTGACGATCTCCGAAGAAATCTTTCCCTGCGGCCGGTGAAGCCGGAACCAAAGGAGCCGATACTTCACATCCAGATAGAGGCTGGTACCGCCATCCTCATTGGGCAGGTTCCGCGTGAATTCCGCCGGATTGAAGCCATCCACCGCATTGATTGTGTGCAGGACTTGCATTGTAGTTTCCGTCATGATAATCATAACCCCCTATTTTTTGTTTTTGGGGGGACAGGACACAGCTCCGTATATCCTGTCCCCGTCATTATTTCAACTCGCTGGCCTTTGCTGCTCACGGTCATAGTAGACTGTGATGCGGTCGGCAAGCGCGGTATTTCGTTTATCCACATCGTGCTTGTGGATGGCCATGTAGATAGCCTGCCGCTGCCCGATGAGGATCACCAACGACTTGGCTCTGGAGATAGCTGTGTAAAGCAGATTCCTCCGAAGCATGATGTAATGTTCCTTCAGGATGGGGATCAGGACAACAGGAAATTCTGCGCCTTGGCTCTTATGGATGCTGATGCAGTAAGAGAGGTCAACATCCTCCAGCATATCAGCCGAGTAGTTCAGCACTCTTCCGTCCAGCAATGTGATCTCGATGACAGGATCATTCGTCCCATCACCCGTTATCGCAGTGATCACACCAACTTCGCCATTTGCCACTTCTTCCTGGTTCCTCGTCTGGATGACTCGATCTCCAACGCGATAGGTCATTCCGCCGCACTTGATTTCAGCTCTGCCAGCTCTGGGCGGATTGACCAGGTCTCGGATCTCGCTGTTTAGGCGGTTGGCACATACAGTTCCCTTCTTCCTCTGTGGGGAGAGGATCTGCACATTTCCAATGCCGTTTTGAGAAACCTCCTGGACATAGTACTTCAGGATCAGACTCAGGGCTTCATCGCTGGTCTTTACATCGCAAAAAATGAAGTCGTCGCCATAGAGCAAGTGCGTGTCGTTGTGATTGACCGCATGAGCATTCAGCGCGATCCGGCTATTGGATGCCTGCCGGAATACGATGTCCAGCACCGCCGTCGGGATCATCTGGCTGCGGATCATCTCTCTGAGCACATTGCCCGGCCCCACCGATGGCAGCTGGTCCGGGTCACCGACCAAGATCAGCTGAGCGCCCGGCTTGAGCCTCTGAAACAGCGCGTATGCAAGCCGCATATCCACCATAGAACACTCATCGACGATGACCAGATCCGCCGTGAGGAGCTCGTACTCCTGCGAGGCAAGGTCGGCATCATACATGATCCCCATAGCCGAGTGCAGCGTCGAGGCCGGGTATCCCGTCTGCTCGTGCATTCGTCGGCTGGCTTTGCCGGTCGGTGCAGCCAGAAGGATCTCATTGTCGGGCATCACGCGATGGTAGATGTCCAGGATCACCCGCAGCGTAGTGGTCTTGCCAACGCCGGGGCCGCCTGTGATGATGGAAATTGAATGGGTCAGGCAAAGCTCCACGGCAGTGCGCTGTGAAGGGGCGAGTTGCTGATGAAGCGCCTTCTCTGATGCTTTGATCTCAGCCGTGATATTGGGGATCTCTATGGGCCGCTCCTGTAAGAGGAGGGAAACGACCCTCTTGGCTACCTGGACTTCGCATTGGCGCTCGAAGAACTTATAGACGCGCCCTTTTTCGTTGTATATGAGCTTGTCCATATGAGCCTTCACGACAGCTGCATGGATATCTGACACACTTACTACTTCCCGCTGACAGTCTCTGTTCAGCAGGTCATAGCACTTGCTTTCCAATTCCTCCACTGGGAGGAACAGGTGTCCGGCTCCCATCGCCTCGTCTAAAAGATAAAGCATGGCGCCGACATACCGTAGCGGATGCCGTAAACTCACCCGGGTCTTTCGGGCAATCTCATCGACAGTCAGGAATCCGAAGCCTTTGATTTTACAGAGCTGGAACGGGTCGGTCTTAACGATGTGGAGACTGTCATCCCCGAAAGCCTCTTGGATCTTGTGGATTTTCTTGAGGGAAACCCCAAACGGGCTCAAATACTCTGTGATCTCACGGAGCGTTCGAGTCTGCTCGTAGGATTTCATGATCGTTGCCAGCTTCGCTCTGGCGATGCCCTTTACCTCCAAAAGGCGCTCCGGCTCATTCTCCAAGACGTCTATGGTCTTTGTTCCGAATTTAGCCACGATCGCCTTCGCTGTCTCCGGCCCTATCCCTTTGATGAGGCCGGAACAGAGGTAGGCCAGTATGCCTTTGACTGTTCTGGGCGCAACTTCCCGGCAGGAGCTGACATGAAGCTGTAGGCCGTATTTCGAATTCTCCCATTTGCCGTCCAGCTCCACATCCACAGCGTCCGTGTCCGGCATCCCGTAGCCGACCGCCGTGAAGGTGTACCAATTCTCACCGAGCCGGCTGAAATGCCTGGCACTCTCCGGGGTATCCGGGTCTTGCGTATGATAAGAAAAAACGCTGAAGCCATCCGTCCCTTTGAATCTTACTCGGTCCAATTTACATCGCATCTTCAAGCCTCCCGGCCCCATTGCGGTAATAGATAGGGATACCCAACCGCTCCGCCGCAGTGATCTCACCGCGCATGCCACTGGATATGCGAGATCCATACACGACCAGTCTGGAACACATCGCCAGCAATTTCTGGCCGAAGTCCAGCGCCAGAGCGCGTTCTTCAGGGACCTCGTCATCAAGTAAGTACGGGAGATATGCGTGGGGAGCAACAGCTCGATCTCCAAACTCCTTCTCCGCATAGGTCATGTAGGTCACTGCCTTCGCCGCATTCGCCAGGATGCCTGCCCTGGTAGGAGCAGACAGAGGCGAGCAGACATAGGTAAGAGACATCTGAATCACCTCCAATTCATTTGACTTCCTTCAAGATTTTGAATACCCGTTTCTCCGTGGTATCCACAAAGTCGTGGTAGATGTCCGGGTGCTGGGCACGCAGCAGTTCCAGCTGTGCTTTCGTCATCTCCTCCTGGTATTGCGGATTGTAGGAAATTTGGTAAGAAGCTATCGGCGTCTTACATACCGCATTGCAGGCTGCGCCCATCAAGTCAAGGATCGGGGCGTAGGCGACCTTGATTTGCTTAGCCAGCTGTCGTGCCCTGCGCTCCAAGCCGCTCTTTTCCTCCCGCAGCTCTATGATCCGATCCAGCTGCTGGGCGTATTCCTCCCCGACAGCAACTACCGGGATGGATTTATCTGCGGGTCCGTGGTAGCGGCGGATCACGTCAAGCACCACATCAGGTTTCCCGACCAAAGGCGGCTCCTGGCGGCGGCAGACATACTGTGTCCAGAACTCCTCCAGAAGGGAGATCGTATTCTCCTCTTCATCCAGGTCCCGCTCAATCTTCTGCCAGACAAAGTCATCCTCATTATTGGAGAACAAGCAGGCGATATAGGCGGTGTTGATGTTCATGACACTCATGTAGTGCCGCACCTGAAGTTCGTAGTGGCGCGGCACACACCCATTGGCCCACAGACACTGGGCGCTGAAGTGCGCTGTCTTACACTCAAGAATGGCCTTCTCGCCATTGGGGAGCGTCACGAAGCGATCCACGTCAGCGAGCATGAATGGGAACAGCGGATGCTGATACATGGTCTGATCCCGATATACCGCGAGCCCAGTTTGCTTGGAAAACACCTGCGCTACGATATCTTCCAGCAGATGCCCGATCGCAAAGGTGATCGACTTATCCGCGGGCGCAATGACCGGCTCCACACCGATCTTATCGTAGTACAGCTCGCGTGCAGTCCGATAGGGAGATAAATTGATGGCGGCAGCTACATCGCTGCCGCCGATCCCCTTCTTCCGCCACACAAGCCACTCGTCCTCGGTCAGAGTTGCGGTATCGACCAAAGCCTTCGGCTGGTAGTTCAAGTCCAGGGACATCATCGATCCTCCTTTGCCATTTCAAAGTTTGAACCGCTGCATTCACAACAGACCAGGTCATCCAGTTCTTCAAACGAAGCGATGGCCTGGGCGTTCCCGCAATCCTTACAGAGTGCGGTCTTCAAATCACTGGATTCCGAGCCAAACTCACCGGTCCGGAAACACCAAATATACTCCTCAAACCACATTCCTTCTTCCTTGGTGTGGATAGAGACATCTACCTGGTCTTCCAGGCAGGCATCCTGGAGCGTAATGCAGGTATCCGGCCAATGCTCAGGGTAGCCACTCTCAACGCAGGTGCTCGCAGACCACGCATAGTCGGGGTAGATTCGGAACTCGCGCTCCTCGTCTTGCGGTACCCCTCTGAATGCTTCCTCGATCTCCGTCTTGATCTCCTCCCGATCCACATGCAGAAAACTGCGGGCGAAATACTTCACCCCGTCGATCGTTGTGGGCTCATCCGGGAAGATGTAGCGATTCGCAAAGGAAAGGATCGCGGTCTTTGTTCCAGTAATATCAGTATGTCCATACGCCCAATTCGGCATTTTTAGCCCTCCTCATTTCAATCATTGTTTGGCACGATCATTTTTGCGGCTCATTTCTGAGCTGAAGATCCCACCTTTTCAGATTTCTGTTACAGTACCGGCGTCACTGCTTTGCTGTTGCTTGATCGCGTCAATCAGCTGGTATAAGCAGTTAAACACCTTTTCGGACCCCTTAGATCTGCTGCCAGATGCCTGCAGGTAGGAAACCCGGATTTTATTTGCCTCCATAATCGTTACCCTTGTTAGGTTGTTATTGATCCAGCCCAAGGTCCGAATCGGAACGGCAATGTTGTACTTTTCCAGGAGGTAGCTGATCAAATGGGTCCACCTGCTTCCTTGGCCACGCTGATAGACTTCGATCTTGGCATTGTCGATCATGCCTCCGGCTATCAGCTTTTTCTCTGCATCCGCAACGGCATTTTCCAGTTGCCGGTTGACTTCCATGCCTCGTTCGTCTCGTTCCTTCTGGGCAGCGGCAATACGCTCCTGCCTGCTCCGCTCATAATGGTCCCGATAGACGGCAAAGAGAGATGCACACTGGTCAAGTTCCAGGAGAACAAGTGCTCCGATGTAATCCGGAGCTGATTCGCCGCCAGTGGCTTTAGCCTTTTGATATTGCTTGACTTTTTCATCCAGCCAGGTGCTGATGTAATCTGCCTGGTATTCCGGATTAGCTCCCATGCGCTCGATTTCATCCATTTCCTTAGAATAGAGCTCGTGAAGTGTAGGACCAGACCCTGTGAGTGCCTGTTCCCGCTGTTCTTCACGTGCTTTCAAACTGCCATAGAGTTTCAGGTATGCAGGCTTTTTCCCGGAACTATGGACGAGATCATACTCAGACTGTCCTAAGGGGACAAGATACCCATTGAGTTCAATGTGGAGCCAATAGGCGTCATTTTCTGCATGCGGATAGGTGACATCCGGCTTCCCGGCAGATCTCCATAATCTGTAGGTGTCCTTACCGTTGGAGACCTCATAGCAGAATACAGCCCGCATTTTGGTGCCATTCTTATTGAAGTGATTGCCGTGAAACAGGGGCTTCATCAATTTCGTGTCACTCATTTCATTCAGCCTCCATTAAAATGCAAGATCGTCATTTGCCTCAGACGATCCATTGGCATCTCTTTGCGCATTTTCAGGCGCACTTTCATGTGCAGAGTTGAGCTCATATACGGTTTCATCGATTTCCACGGAATCGTCCAGATAGCTGCCTTCAGGTAGTGGAGACTCAGGCCCAAGCGCATACTCGATCGCCTCTTGCAGTGAGTCTGCCTCCACATCGAGGCGTCCGTACATTTGCCAAACCATAGGGATTCTAAACCAGGTCATAGATTGTCCTCCTCTTCGGTCAAATTCTGATGTTCCACGACATTCGTTGGCTCATCGGTCAAGCCGTCGCCGTAGACACAGGTTTGGATCACCTGCTTTGTGGACTCGTACTCGACGCAGGTCAGGAGTATCGTGTCATTGCTATCGGCAGGAATCAGGTCGATGTAGACGCCAGGAAAATTCTCGGGAACATCGTCTTCCTGCTTTGCATAGACTTTCAGCTTACCAAGAGGTGTGTTCACCTCGAAGCTTCTCTCCATTTCCATGACCATCACCACTTGAAGTCGCCAGGCCGATCAAATTCGTGCCAATTGATGTGCAGGGCACGAGCGATAATCTCCTCCAGCTGTGCGATCCTGGTGCCGCTGGCACCTTCACACTGTGCTTCGAAAATCACATCAGACATGGCCAGATACAGGTGGTATGCCGTACACGGATCGTTGCCATTCTGGGCGGAGAACAGGTCTGCCACCTCATAGCTGATCCGTTTCGGAGCTCCGATCCGTTTCAGCACGCCAAGCAGCGTCGTGTAGGGGTACCGGATATCGATCTCCAGCAGTTTCTGCTGGCTCTCGATGGACTCCTTGAACTTGGCGTATAAGCAGTCCATCCCAGTCTTGAATGCCTCCAAGTCGGCGCCACACTTGTGTTCCAGCTTCAGAGGATCGCCGAGGGGAATGATGCGGTCACTGCCTCCAGTCAGAAGGATCGGATAGAGGTTTGCTCCGCTGACTCCCACATCGGAGGTTGTGAATCGAAGGCCAGGGCGCATGGAATGGGCATTGCGGATGCCTTTTGCCGCAACCGCAGCATGGTAGGTATCCAGCAGTTCGTTGGTCTGCCCGTCCAGCGTCCAAATCGCTGTGACGATCGAGTGGTCAAAATTCGCCGTCAGGAAGTGATTGCCGGGGAAGTCCCTGTCCAAGACAGTCTGAACACACTGGACCAGGGGCAAAATCTCCAGCACAGCATAGTCCTTCGGGTCGCCGCCATGGACAGCAGATACCTTCTCATCCGCTACCTTGATGAGGCTTTCTCCCGCTGCGACATCCATGCAGTAGTTCAAGATCCTGGTGAACACCTTCTTCGAGACTTTGTTCAGCGCATGGCCGGAGATCCGGGCACGCTCCAGGATCGTCTTGATCGCGCAGGATCGGACGGGATAGGTCTCCCCATTGACTTTCAGGAGCAGGTTGGTGTTTTCCATGGTGTCTGCGATGATCTCCGCCCTTCCTTCATGCTCGTAGAGCTTGAGATAGAGATCCCCCATTGGAGTATCCTTCTCAAGCGACTCGAACACGATGCTTCTGGAGGGCGTCACCATCCACCGGCTGTTGTCCTGACGTTCCTTCAAGAAATCCAAAAACTCGCTTGGATCACTGAAGGAACAACTGTAGTTGTCCGCGTAGATGTTTCTTTCCGTCATTGGTTTTACCGCCTTTCAAAATGATTTCTCAAACCCGCCGGAGCGGAATTTGGACAAAAAAAGAGCACTTCGATTTGTGGCGTCACAAATCAAAGCGCAAATAGTTGGTGGCTGCTATCTTCCGGCCACCTATTCAGTCCATGAGTATATCCGCTCATGCCTCACTGCTTACTCAGATCCCCATCGGGAGAAGATTATCTAATAAGTACACGGCAATCTTAGCATGAGGCAGGTAAGGCGGCAAGCATACCGAAAAATACTACTATTACTTTATTATGATTTATTTCCGATTTCTCTCTTGACATTACGTCCAGCTGGACGTATTATATGCGTATCACGTCCAGCTGGACGTAAGGAGGTTTACAATGAATCATTTCTATCCCGCTGAATATGGCTTCCTGTTCGAGGAAGAAAGTGATTTCGTACCTGGTATTGGAGAGATGATAACCCTCCTCGCACCAGGTGAGGAGTTTCTCAAGCAGCGTGAAGCGTTAGGGCTCACGCAGCAGCAGGTAGCTGATAAGGCAGGAATCCTCATCCGGCAATACCAACGTCTGGAGAGTGGTGAGCGAAGCCTGGACAGCACATCCTTCCGAATCGGGCTGAATGTCTGCCATGCGCTCCAAATTGATCCCAGATTCTACTGCGAAGCTCGTACTAAAGAGGAAGGACAGCGGGTACGCGAGCAGAGACTGCTGAAAGCGAAAGCCGAGGCTGAGGCCGAGGCCGAGGACTCTAATGCGGCACCGGAAGAGGAACCTCATAATGAAACGCCCAGCCGGCAGTTCAAGTATGTTACCTATCGTGAGACCGAAGATGGCGATCCAGGCGAAATCATAGGTGTAGAATTTGGGACTGGGATCAACGCGGTTTTCGACCAGATCTCCCAGTCGATCCGAGATGACCTCTCTGTGAATCCTGACTACGACGGCTGCGATATTGGTATCTACGACTATGAACAACTTCAAGATCATCACTATTCTGTCCAGGCCGTGGTTGATCGGCCTTATGCCCCAAGGAATGATTTGTATGACTACCTGGTGGTAGAAAGCGAACAGGAATAAGACAGATGGCCGCTTTCTTATACACTTGAGGAGATTGAAGGATATGCTCTCAAGGAGCAGATGATGAAACAGGCACCCCACAATCCTTTGGGATTGTGAGGTGCCTGTTTTAGTCTTTATTTCCAGCCAGAGCCTGTATGTAATCCGCTACGATTTCAGACAGAAGTTCTGACCGATTGATCCGGCCTGCCAGGGACCTTGCTCCATTATGATTTGTGATGTAGGTCGGATCACCTGTTAGCAGGAAACCGACGATCTGATTGATAGGGGCATAACCGCGCTCTTGGAGCGCCGAGTATATCAGCCGCAGCCTTTCCGCATCCGTCATTTCCATATATGCCCCCTGGTTACTGCACCCGATAGCCATGCTCCACCGTGGAAAGCACATAATCCAACATACTCTCATGTGATGGGAATGTCTTTGGCTCCAGGCCTTCAACTTCATGAAAAGAGATGATCCGGTCAACCGAATCCTGCCAACAAACGCAATTTGTATCTATCCTCATTCTTGGCACCTCAAAGGTATCTTCCGTTCCACAAACCAGCGGCCGATGATATTGCCAGTTAAATTGGCTGTCCTCTCAAAGTAAAGGAAGCGCCGTTGTCCACGCATCATGACAGTATAGCGATCCCCTTGCCCACCGGCCTTCGCCGCATATGACGGCCGGATATCGAGGACTCGGTCTATTTCATATGTTATCCCATTCTCCCAGGTAAGCGCACGAGGCAGCATGACGCCATCCTCATTGAAATGGACGGAAACCGCCACATACGCTTTATACTCCGCCCCCGCGTCCATGGCCTTCAGCAGAGCGGCTTACTGATGTCTCGCCGCAGGAAATCAGACTGCGCAAGATATGGGGCCTGGAACCGGCCATCACGCTTTTCAAGAAGCCGCAGTTTGAAGTCCAGCAGTTCCGGCGGGACATTCAGCGAACTGGCCACAGAGAAGAAGTCTGTATGGCTCTGGAGCGTGTCAAACAAATCTGTGTCATCGACCAGGAACTCCGCTGCGAAAATATTGGCTTCCCGCTCCATAAAGTCTCTGTCATCCAAATAGGACAACTCGTGGAACGTGCGGATCTTACTATCCACATGTAAGACACCATGCGCCAGCTCGTGGGCGAGGATGACCCGCTGCACCAGGTCTTCCAACTCGCTGTTGACCACGGCGATTTTACATCTGCTGTGGATCAGAAAGAAGCCCTTACATGACCCAGCATGACAGCCCATCGGTTGTCTGGAAACGCGGATTCCCATGGCCTCGCACAATTCCTCCGCATCCGATGTCTTATATTTGCTCTTTAAGCGAGCGACTTCTCGCTTGATGTTCTCTGCCCGCATCTCCATCACCTCGATTCAAAATAGAGCTGGGCTCCCTTTATATGCGTCATAGTAGCAATCCAGGAGTCCCATAATCCGTACTACATTTACCGGGCTGAATCGAGTATGATCAATCGCGGTATTTTTTGGGCGTGAATTTGTTGTGGGCATCTTCCTTACATGCCAGGTATGCCTGCATCACTGCCTGGAAGAACTGGTCCTTGTCCTCCTGGGGTACCTCGCCGCCGGCGAACATCGTCTTAACGCCGTCAAGAAGATCCTCCAGCTCACCTGCTCCTTTCTGGCCGTGCCTCATGCGCACGGCGTTGAGATAAGGTGCCTCATCCAGTCCATAGGAGGGGTCCTCCACATCAGGGCGGGAGAGATACGCCTCCGAAACGCCCAGCACTTCCGCAAGCTTATACAGGTTGCGGCCACGGGGGATCACAGTCTCTGTCTCATATTTCGATACTGTGCGGATGGTAAGCCCGGACTTCTCCGCCAGCTCCGCTTGGGTCAAATTCTTCCTGGCTCTGCTCTCCCGGATCTTCTCGCCAATTGTCTTCATAGCTTCATCCTCTTTCTGCAGGCAATAACGAGTCATTTTCCCAAAAGTTCTATTGACAGGGGCCGTCGTACCTGCTATTGTATGGATAGAACTTTATAGAACTTATGTGGAATGATGTAGAACTTGATTGCATTATAAATGGAAGTTTGCACGTTGTCAAGTAGAATGTGAAGGAATTTTATAGAACTTCCATCAAGGCGAAAGCGAGGGTAGGACTATGTGCAATCGGGTTGTATTCCACAGCGACCTCAACAACTGCTATGCCAGTATTGAGTGCATGCTGCACCCGGAACTGAGAGGGACATATCTTGCTGTCTGCGGCAGTACAGAGGAGCGGCATGGGATCGTATTGGCGAAGAACCAGCTGGCCAAGAAATGCGGCGTCAAGACGGGCGATGTCATTTGGGAGGCAAAGCAGAAGTGTCCGCAGCTGACCATTGTTCCGCCACACATGGAGCAATATTTGAAATTCTCTAAAATCGTACGGGCAATCTATCTGCGGTACTCTCCCGAAGTGGAGGCATTTGGGATCGATGAGAGCTGGATCGAGATGACCGGGTCCCCGCTGCTGGAGCATCGCTCCCCGGTCGATGTAGCCAATGAGATCCGAGAGACGGTGAAGGCGGAGACAGGGCTCACGGTTTCCATCGGAGTCAGCTTCAATAAGATATTCGCCAAGCTGGGTTCCGATATGAAGAAACCTGACGCTGTGACAGAGATCTGGGAAGACACGTTCCGCGACCAGGTCTGGCCCCTCCCTGTGTCGGATCTCCTCTACGTTGGCCGCGCCACTACGGACAAGCTTGCCCGATATGGCATCCATACGATCGGCGCCCTGGCGAAGGCAGAACCGGAATTTCTACAACGGATACTTGGGCGGAATGGCCTGAAGCTCTGGATCTACGCCAATGGCAAGGATACCTCACGTGTGATGCCGTGTGACTATGAGCCGCCCGTCAAAAGCATCGGGCATGGGATCACCTGCACTGCGGATTTGGCCACAGAATATGAAGTGCGGCAAGTCCTGTTGGAACTCAGTCAAGAGGTCGGGAGGAAGTTGCGCAAGCAACATTTGGCCGCCGCCGGTGTCCGCATCTATGTGCGGGACTGCACCCTGAACTATCGTGAATACCAAGCGCGGATGCCCTTCCCCACGCAGAGTTTTCTGGAATTGGCCGAGGCAGGCTCGAAGCTGTTTCATTGCAGGTATGGCTGGGACCACCCTGTCCGATCCCTCACCATCAGCGCGATCGACCTGGTACCATCAGATACGCCTATCCAGCTGGATCTCTGGACAGACTTCGCCAGGCACAAGAGGAAATTGGATTTGGAGCGTACAGTAGAGGACATCCGCAGGCGCTTTGGCATGAGGGCGATCAACTTTGCCTCCCTGGGTGACTCTTTGAAGATCCCATCCCACAGAGAAGTCGAATATAAAATGCCGGCTGTCATGTATCAGTGAGGAGTGAGAATCAATGACAGATCATGTGAATTATGTAGGTCGGGTGGACCATCCCATTTTGATGGGCGAGTCTGACCAGACGGTGATGATAAAGGGCTTCGCCGGTCGGCTTGCCGGTGATGTTATGCTCTTTAACAGCTTTGGCCGGCACTATCTCGACTATGGAATCACAGACGGAAGCCTGTTGCTCTGTGCCAATGGGATCGAGCCGCATGACGGCGACTTGGTCATCAAGATGAATCAGGGCAAGCCAGCTGTCTATATCTTCCGGCCCGGCTCCACCGAGACTGCCGAGGGCTCCATGCGCGTGTTGGGGAATGCGGATGAGGCTGATTATGTGATCGTCAGTGCCTTTAACTTCTACCACTGATTGGAGGGATTCGCATTGGATAAATTCGCCAGCTATCTGAGAAAGTTAGACATCACTCAGAATGTAACAGAAGAAGAGGTAGAGAAGACGGAAATGCTGTTGCATGTCTACGCACCTACACTGCGCAGCGCCGCACATCGGCTGGAGGAATTGGGCGAGGAGTGCTATGAAGGCCGGCGCCAGACGATCTCCGACTTCATCAATCTGGCAATCGACTATGATCGGGATGCAGATCGGAAAAGGATCGCAGAGCGGCTATCTGACATGGGCCATTCCATGGAGCTGCTCTCCATTCTGGAGTCTGCCCTTCTCTTGATGAAGGAAGATCCCAGGCATGGAGACCTTTACTACAAGCTCCTCTCCACCCGCTACTTTGACGCCTACTGCCGCTCCAACGAGGATGCCTTCTTGGCACTCGGGATGTCCTCTTCTTCCTACTACCGGCACATCAAGCGTGCGGTTCGGATGTATGCCGCCTACCTCTGGTGCGTGGTCATTCCCGACCTGATCATCAAGGAGGACTTGAGAAAGGAATACAGCGGAGATGCCACCGGACATGAAGGTGGGAGTCAAGTGGGAGACAAAGTGGCAGTCAACTGGTACTGAAATGAGAACTTTTCCGGCAAGATAATGGGAGCTGACTGGCATTGATAACGAAAATCTGACCTTGTATAATTGACTATGCTGGAAGGCATATAGGCTCCTCGGAGTGATCCGAGGGGCCATTTTTTATGCCCTTCCCAGCCAATACGGGGCAAAGAGCCGGACTGCTGCGATCACGTAGCGGCCCGGCTTTTTTGCTGCCCAGAGTTGGGAGCATAGTCTATGTCCTGCAGTCCATATCGGGCGAGAGGCCCGCCTCCATGCTGTTCGAGTTGGTCAAAAATCGAACAGTTTTGGAGGAAAAACATGAAAACAGTCAAAATTAAAGACTACTTCGGTAAGACCCATTACGTTCCTGTCAATGATGAGGTGTACGAGGCGCTGCGTGATATCCGTCGTGAGGAGGATCGGCTCAGGAAAAGAACTGCTTATCACCGAAGCAGATTTTCCCTTGATGAATATGAGACGGGAATGCGCACCGGAGAGAGTGATCCAATTCAGGAGGAACTGATTCGCAAGGAGGAATGCATCCGCCTTTATGAGGCGATCTCCCAGCTGACCCCGCTTCAGCGGCGCCGTATACAAATGCTGATGGAAGATATGAATTATACCCAGATTGCTCGCGCAGAGGGAAGAAATCCCTCCGTGATTTATCGTTCGATCCAGGGCAGCTTCCTGCACCTGCGGCGTCTTCTGAAGGAATAAAGGTTATGTGAGAGGCGGCCAGCGCATTGGCTGGCCGCCTTCTCCAAGTTTTGTGTTGTCAAAGAACTACGATATACGTAAACAATAGTAGAGTAAAAAGATAGGAGGGGTCATCCCATGATTATTTCTGTGGATCACGGCAATAAATCCATCAAGACACCACGGCTGCTCTTCACGTCCGGACTGATCGAGTCGGATACCAGGCCCGGTATTAAGACGGACTGCATTTTCTGGAACGGTAAATATTACACGCTGACAGAGAAGCGGATCTCGTACCTGCGGGACAAGACGGAGGACGATCGATTCTATGTGCTCACGCTTTTTGCCATTGCCAAGGAGCTGGAGCTGGATGGGATCATGGAACCGGATGAGGAACTTGACATCACGCTCCTGGTTGGCCTGCCGCCCGCGCACTATGGCCAGCTGTATAGCCGGTTCGAGCAGTACTTCCTCCGAAAGCGGGAAGTAGTCGATTTCGAGTACAACGGCCGCTACTACTCGATCCGGATCACCAAGGTCGTCAGTTACACTCAGGCCCTGGCCGCTGCGGTCACAAAATATGGGGAACTCAAGAAGCACGCCGCGTCCTATATCATCGACATCGGCGGCTATACCGTCGATGTTCTGAAGCTCCGATATGGGAAGCCGGATCTGGCAGTGGTGGAGAGCTTCGAGCAGGGCGTAATCACCCTCTATAACAGCATTGCCAGCCAGTGCAATTCTCAGTTTGCCCTCCATCTGGAGGACTGCGACATTGATGAAGTGATTCGCGGGGAGCCAACGATCCTCCCCGGTGAGGTGCAGATCCTGATTCGGAAGATGGCCAACCAATTCCTCACGGAGCTGTGTAACTTCCTGGGTGAGCGTGGCATCGACCTGAAAGTCAGCAAGTGCGTGTTTGCCGGCGGAGGGGCCATGCTGCTCCGGGGCATCATCGAACGCAGCGACAAGGTAGGGTTCCCCATCTTTATCGATGACATCCACGCCAATGCGCAGGGATACCTGCTCCTTTATAAGAGTGAGGAGGCGGCCCATGGCAGCAAGTAATCACAGGCCGCGTATCTCCCTGCAATTCAACGAGTTCGACTTCCGACACCGCAAGGTGCTGGAGATCCTGCGGGCCAGGCCCCGGAACATGACGGACCTCGTAGTGAATGCGATCCTCCACTTCGTGAGCTGCCCTGACGCAGAGCAGGAGTATGATAAGGAGTCCATCAAGAAGCTGATCCGCGAAGTGATATTGGAGATGTCAGCGGAGGGGAGCATTTCATTCGCCTCTGCCCCCACCGCCCCCGGAGAGCCGCCGGCCGACCCGGATTTGAGTGATATGATGGCGGCCTTCCGGGGCGGGCAGTAAGTCCGTCCAGGTGACGTGCCAAGGGGTAAGAAAAAATGGGCGTGAAGAATTGCATAGACAATATCAGTGGTATCCCTGCGGATGTGACGTTTCGGGATCTCAAGGTCCACTACCGTACAGGCCGGGCCATCCGTCTCACGGGAACAGGGCGCGATAAGGAATACACTTATCGTGTGGGCGTCCAGACTGACCTCGGAGACATTGAGCTTTCTGTATGGCAGGAAGCGATGCAACGGCTGATCCATGCCAGCGGTGAGGATGAATTACAGCAGGCACTCCAGGCCTATGTGAAGGAGCATATCTACTGGTGGCATACACGGGCGGAGCGCCTGCAGGAATCGCTGGAACTGCACTCCTACCGTATCTTTGAAGGCCCAAGATGGGCCGACTATGACCTGTTCTATCAAGGCTACTGGCAAAAGGTCAAAACGAATGAAGGAGGATCTGAACTTGAATAAGAAGATGGGCGCGCTGGTGTACGATGCCGCGATCGACCGCATGGACATCCGCTATGGACTGAATCGCTTTCATGGTGGCCTGCATTGCGGTGAGCAGTTGGAGGTGCTGGTCAATGGCCGGTGGCTCCCTACCAGAATTGAGAAGGACAAGGACTGGTATCTGGTAGGGATCAAGACAGAGAGTCTGATCGGCCTGCTGGTTCGCATTTGAGTTCGAGCATGCACCTCAAACGAAATTGGGAGGATGCCGCGTCATGGTGGCGTCTTCCCATTTCATTTGCGCTCTCGGGCGATGCACGATCAATTTCCCTTGCCGGCGTATAGTATCCCTTTAATTTGGAATACTATTAAGGGAATATCTTCTTTAGGAGTTGTATTTTCCCTTATTATATGCTATAATTTAAGGGAACAAAGGGGGGCGTAAGGTTATGCGCACATTCAATTACTCCGCGATCCGGGAGCAGAAGTGGGATTCGGATATCCTGGGGCTGGTCGCGGCAATCTATAAGGAGGCCGGGAAACAGGAGCTGTGTCTGAAACAGCGGCCGGAGGAATTAGAGAAACTGGTGGAGATCGCAAAGGTGCAGAGCACCGAGGCATCCAATGCCATTGAGGGCATCGTGACCACAAACACCCGCATCCGGCAGCTTGTGGAGGAGAAAACGATGCCGAGAAACCGGGACGAGCAGGAGATCGCCGGCTACCGAGATGTGCTGAACCTCATCCACGAGAACTTCGATGCCATCCCCATCACCCAGAATTACATCCTGCAGCTCCACAAGATCCTCTATAGTCACATGAACAATCCCATGGCGGGTAGGACGAAAAACGTTCAGAATTACATCAGTGCCACCTATCCCGACGGCCATGTGGAGACCTTGTTCACCCCCTTGGCCCCCTATGAAACACCGGAGGCTCTGGACAGGATCTGCGAGGAATACAATCGGGTCATCGGGAACATGGAAGTAGAGCCGCTGATCGTTATTCCCGTATTCATCCACGACTTCCTCTGCATCCACCCATTCAACGATGGAAACGGAAGAATGAGCCGTCTGCTGACTACGCTGCTGCTCTATCGCAGCGGGTTCTATGTGGGCAAATATATCTCACTGGAGGCCAAGATCGCGAAAAATAAGGATCTCTATTATGAAGTCCTGGGTCAGGCGCAGATCGGATGGCATGAAGGTACTGAAGATACGGTGCCCTTCATCAAGTATCTGCTGGGGACCATCCTCTCCGCCTACAAGGACTTTGAGGACCGTTTTGCTCTGGTAGAGACAAAGCTTCCGGCCCTGGAGACCGTGCGCCGGGCTACCATGGAAAAGATCGGGCGGTTTACGAAGCAGGACATCCGGGAACTCTCCCCTTCGCTCAGCATCAGCTCCATCGAGGGGGCGCTGCGCAAATTGGTGGCTGCCGGGGAGCTGAAACGGGAAGGCGCCGGGAAGAACATTTGCTATTACAGGTTAAAATGATTCTATGACGCAAAACAGCACGGATATGGCTTCATTGCGAAGTCAAATCCGTGCTGTTTTCATACTCTTTTGCGCGTTGAGTCTCCAGTATAGGTCAAAGTAGTTTCACTTCGATTCGCTTACTCTAAAATGATGGTGCGGCCTTCTTCATCTGCATCATCATCGCCCAATCCGAAAGATACAGAAAGCGGCTCTTTCTTGTAGAGCACAGCGGTACCCGCGTAGCCATTTCGCTGTCCGTGATTCCAGCAGTGCTGGTACCCCGGCAGGATCTGCGGCTCTTGCTGGGTCCGGATCTCCTGCAGGCAGAGTATATCCGGCCCAATATCCGCGATTGGGGCAAAGGAGTTGTTCTGAATGCAAGAGCTAAGACCATTCAAGTTCCATGAGACAATCTTCAATTCAAATCCTCTCCTCATCATGGTATGGCAAAAGCCCAGCACCTCCAAGGTACTGGGCTTTTCCTCATGTCTCCAGATCCAACGTAAAACCGCTCCGGCCTTGAAAAAACCTATTATCTATCTACCGCAGCACTTCTTGTATTTTTTGCCGCTCCCGCAAGGGCACGGATCATTCCTGCCGATTTTCGGCTTCTTCTCTCCCACCGGCTTTGCAGGAGCTGCCTTGGCCAGCTCCTGCAAAAGGCTCAGACGCAGCTGTTCATTGGGTAGGTCAGCCTCCATGATCCCTCGCCGCAGCTCCTCCGCATTCATACTTCCTTCCGCAAGCGCCTTCTTGATATTCGGGCCGAAGGACAGCGTCTGGGGCATCTGTTCCTCACGCGGCAAGAGGTCGAAAAGCTCATTGGGGGTATAGCCACGGTTGCTCTGCATCCTGGTGGTGTTGTGGAAAGCCTGATATCGTTCGATGAAGGTTTGGAAGTCCTTCCGACGAGGAAAGTGGACACCCATTGCCGTGAGCCGTTCCTGGACCTGCGGGAAATCGGCATCAGCGCAGCGGATACCGAAGACGAGTTCATCGAAAACCTCAGACTTTTTCCACTCTGGCAACTGTAGCCGAGTCTCTATGAACTCCCGCATCTGATTTGTTTCCTCTGTCGGCTCACAATAGAAGGCATCATCGTAGGCCAGCAGTTCTGCCTTCGATGGAACATAGTAGGGCTTTCCCTGCTGGCTTTTCAGGAGCGCATGGTATCTGTCCAACCCATCTCCAATGAGCGAGACATCTATGATCTCTCGGTCCAGGACATCTTTGAGTTTCCCATCCACATAGAGTTCGTCAAGACCCAGGATATAGTAGTCCTCGCACTCGTGCCGGGCGATTTCCGCAAAGGCAAGGAACTCGTCCCGCGTCACCAGCTTGGGGCTTTGAGAAGATATGATCTCGTATGCTTTCCGAAGTGGAATGATCCCATATAGGTTAGCCATCGCATTGAAGTACTTCCGCAACTGCCGGGAAGTCGTATCTTTCAGTGGGATCTCCCGGTACTTGGAATTCAATTCCCGTCGTTTATAAGGCTCCGGGAAGTCGATGTAGAATTGTCCGTCTTTTATCATGGCCTTGCCTCCAGAGAACAGTAGACATTGGAGCGGATTTTGAGCAATTCTCTCACTTTGAATTATAGCGGCGATACAAACATATGGCAAGACTACTCCTACCAGAAGTCAGAGCCAAAATAGAGGAACATGAACGATTCCTATATATAGGAATTAGTCTGACAAGAAAAAGTCCAGTACTCTAAAAACTTCTTCGAGTTTCACACGAGAAAATACTCTTATTCGAGCTGCATTAGCACAATAATTTGATGGGAGGCCGCAGAATGCGGCCTCCCGGTAGTTTAATCAGCGGTATAATTAGTCTCTTCGAACTAATAAAAAGCAATACTCTGAGCGTCGATCACTGGCATTACAACTCTAAGCTATTTTCATTCAACAAAAATTCCTTGACGCCCATTGTAACGTATCCTTTGTCATCCCGGCGAGGTTTCATTGTCCTCTCAACAACAATAATTTTCTTAAATGAGTCATTTGCCCTATCAAAAGATTTTGTCTCCTGATCCAACTTTTCTTTGCTTGGGATCTCATAGGCAGACTGGATATAATAGCGTCTGCTACCCTGGTTCGCAATAAAGTCGATTTCCAGCTGCTTGCGTTGCTCTCTCCCCTCAGAGTTTTTCTCTCTAACTTCAACAACGCCCACATCCACATTGTAACCCCGATACCGAAGTTCGTTGTAGATGATATTTTCCATAATGTGCGATGGCTCGATTTGCCGGAAGTTCAATCGTGCATTTCGGAGTCCAATGTCTTCAAAGTACACTTTGAAAGGCGTGTCAATATAGTGCTTACCTTTCACATCATAGCGTTTCGCCTTGCTGATCAGGAAGGATTCCGCCATATGGCCAATGTATTTGGCGACCGTCACTTCGCTGATTGTAGAACCCTTTACACTTTTGAAGGTGCCCGCCAATTTCCTCGGGTTCACAAGTGTTGAGATACCAGAAGCGAGGATATCCAGCAATTCCCCGATGTCTTCATCCGATTGCAAGTTATACCGTTTCACGATATCCCTTAGGTAGACATTCGTGATCTGGGTGGTCAAATAAGCAACTTTCTGTTCCTCGGTCTGCATAAGAGCGACAGAGGGGAGTCCTCCATATACCATGTAGTCATCAAATGCCTCTTCTTTGGAGCCATCGTATACGCTGAAGAATTCGGAGAAGGACAGTGGCAAAACATGGACTTCGTCGCCGCGACCAGCAAATTCCGTGATGATATCGCTGGAGAGGAATTTGGAATTACTCCCCGTCACATAGACATCCACATTGTCCTTACGAAGGTACCCGTTCAAAACGGCTTCAAAATATCCCAGATTTTGTACCTCATCTAAAAGGAGATAGTACATACCATCATCAACAATTTTATCGTTAATGTAGGTCATGAATTTTTCCGGGTCAACTTTCCGTTTTCCCTCTTCTATCTCCATTAGATCCTCACCGATCAGCATGAGGTTTTGTGCTGAGTCAAATGCGAAGCGGATGATATGACTGTCCTCTATACCGCTTTCAAGTAAATGCTGATAAAACAGTGTATTCAAAAGATAGGATTTACCACAGCGGCGAATACCAGTGATGACCTTCACAAATCCGTTGTGCTTGCGAGCAATCAATTTATTCAGATATACATTTCGTTCGATTTGCATAGCGCACCCCTCTTTATATCTTTACCGAAATCGGCAAAAATATTCAGTCCGCTGTTATTGTAGCAAATGAAGAAGCTTATTTCAAGAGAACAATGTCGATTGCGATGTAGATTTTCGGAAACATCGTCAAAAAAATTCAGAGTTTTGGGTGAGGTATATTGATACCTCTATGCTTTCAATTCTCGCTTATATTTATAATAGGTGTTGCGGGATAGGCCAGTTAGCTGCATCACCTCAACATCGCTTAGGGTACCGCTGAAGTCCCTGGAGTGCTTCCTGATGATCTCTTTGGCTGCGATACTCTTCTTCGTGGTAATCTTGGCGTCCTTTTTCCGCCCAATCTGCTTTCCATTGAGTCTGGCCGTCTCGATCCCTTCCCTGGTACGTTGATGAAGATCCTCGACCTCTTTTTCAGACTGCTCGAAAGCAAGACGAATCTGTTCCTTGGCCAGCTCCATGAGATAGCGATTGACCCCTTCAAGAATGTAGTCCACATTGCTGCCAGTGAGCTGCACATTATTCTCCAGGGCTTTCTTATAGGTGTCTGTATTGATGTGCGGCTCCTTCAGAAAGACCAGGTTGACGCCTCTATTGAAGAGTTCCTCATAAGCGGCGAAGCCTTCTTCAGCATTCCCGCTCATTCTGGAGACACTGTCAAAGATGATCGTGTCGCCGGCCTTCACGCGTTTCATCAGCAGCTGCCATTGCCGCCGATCCATCCTCGTCCTGGTGAAGACCTCTTGTACGATGACGGAATCCTGGTACTGGGCCTTGATGTTTCGGATTTGGCGCTCAATACTCTGCTTCGGCCGGGAGATCCGGCAATACCCATATTTCATAGACTGCCTCCTCGGTATTAAGATAAACCTTCGTTTAATTTGACATACAGAGTTACGTTCAGAAAAGATAGGAAACAACAAAGTTTGATACAATTTGGTGCGAGGTTTAGATTGGTACGGTTTCTGCTATTTCAATAGCAGAGTACCTTGTCATATTGGTCAAAACATGCTATCCTCATATTATATCTATTTTTGCAGGAAACATAAGAGGCGATCAAGTTATATTGGTTTGTCGTAGCTCGTTTCCTGAGAGGCTATATGAGACAAATAAATGATATTGGGTACCTGCTTATCTTAGATTTCTTTGAGAATAAAATTAAGTGTGTGTTCTGCATCCGCCAAGGGTGCGGCAGTTCCTTGCGGCTTTTTCGTGCCCCACGCCCATTCGTCTGTAGGACAATGGGCGCGGGGCGCTTTTTGATCTTCTGAAAGGAGCCAGAGAATATGAGCCTGAATTATACCTGCCCCAGATGTGGGACGCCCTTGGGCTATGAGGGATTGTGCTGGAAATGCAAGTGCGAACAGGAGCGGAATGCTGCCCTGGCCTGGACACCGGAGCAAGTCGCGGAGAAACAGGAAAACCTGGTTCAGAATATCCGGCGGTTATCTGATTTTAAGGACCCCGAGCACGCCGACTTTTGGCAGCTCCTCAGTTACCGGGACGCCATCACCCCGGAGATTCAGCGCTCGGCACTGGCGGCAGAGGTGTTCTGGCCCTGTGAAATCTATTATCACGCTCCCGCCGATGTGCGGGATGGCCTGATCGCCGCTCTGCTGAAAACGGAGGACTCCCATGAGGCGGGGAACCTGATGTCCTGCCTTGCCTTCCAGGGGGATGACAGGGCGCTGGAGACCCTGCTGGAGCTGGAGCGGAACCCCCGTCCCTGGCGCAAGGGCCTCTATGTGGACCCATCCAGCTATGCGCAGATCGGCGGCTGGACCTTCGACAGGGAGGGCCAGAAAATCCAACTCAACTTCGACACCTGCTATCCTATGGTCAAGGGAATCTCCGGCGAGGTATCCCCCGTCCGTATTGGCCGTCCTCGGGAGGACACCTGCCCCCACTGCGGCGGGCGGATGGTGGATATGCTGGTGCTGGACGGCCGGGACGAGCGGCTCCGGTTCCTGGGGCTGGACGGCATCCTGACCGCCGCCTGCTGCCCCAGCTGTGTGGGATTTCTGAAAGGCCCTGCCTTCAACCGTTTCACCCTGGACGGCGGTGTGGAGGTCTTCCCCTCGGAGCTCTTTGACGGCTCGGAGCGGGCGGATTGCTATGTCCGGCCAGAGGACTACAAGGCCCTCACTGAGAATCCCTTTGTGCTGGGCAGGGCGCCTGTGCCCCTGTTTTATGGGTGCGCCAGCGAGGACGTGAACACCATTGGCGGCTTTGGCAACTGGGTGCAGGACGCGGAATACACCACCTGCCCCCACTGCGGAAAGCCCATGAAGTATCTGGCTCAGATCCAATGGGATACGGTGTTTGACTGCGCGGAGGGCACGCTTTACATCGAATTCTGCCCGGACTGCCAGATCGTATCCATGCAGCACCAGCAGACCTGAAAATCGTCTGAACTGTACTTACGGGAGGACACCATGAAAAAAAGAAAGATCAAAGACTTTGTTGCCCTGTATGTCCCAGAAGATGAGGAAAAACTGGTACTGATTCAGGACGGTGTCAGCGCGGACAAAACCTTTCTGGATACCTACTGGGCGGCGCATACCCATGCCCTCGCCATGGCGGATGTCCAGACCGGACAGGCGATCTCCGGTCGATGCTGCCTGAGCTGGCCGCTGACGGACAAGGAACGGGATGCCGGCGACTATTCCAAGCGGTTTACCAAGGGCCAGATCTACCGGATCAAAGCCCGCGGCTGGAAAGGTGATGCCCTCTACGAACCTCAGTGGTATGTCACGGAGGTACTGGAGGAAGGCGTACCCTGTCCGGCACTGGAGGAGATTTGGGCGGAATACACAAGGCCCATTCTTCTCGAGGACGAAGTGCTGGGAACCCTCACGCTGGATCGTGAGATGAGCATATTCGAGGGGACCTGTAAGTGGATGGGAAAAGAAGTCCGGATCTCGTTGGATGTGGAGATTGAAAAGAAAGCGTCCTGGACCCGCGTGACCAATGTGATGAAGAAACTGCTGGCAGATCAGGAAGTCTGGGATAAGTCTCTGCGAACTATGGCTGCCCAGAAGCTCACGGCTCAGGCCAACGAATGGCTGGCCGACAATGACCAGACTGACCGAGACCCGGAGAAAGACCCCATCACCGAGGATGAGTTCGCCCGGCGCATCCTGCTCACCGAGTTTACAGTATCTCCTCGCGGACGTTTTACCGCCTGGTATGAGGACGACGATATGTTCTGGGGCCATGTGATCACTGTGGATGGAACACTGAAAAAAGGCCCCGTTGACACTGATATACAGGGCTGACACCAGAAAAGGCGGTGAAACGATGAATCAGGCAGAAAAAGCAGAGCTACTGGAGCAGATTGAGAAGTGGAATGATGCGGACGAGTTCTCCCGGTGTATTGAGGCCATCGAAGCCATCCCGGAACAGGAGCGGGATTATCTGCTGACGCTCAAGCTGAGCCGAGCCTACAGTAATATGGCTGTACTGGGCGACCATAGTACCCTTGACGATGATGCTGAAGGGGGCGGAGATCTTCTCCGGCATGCCATTGATCTGCTGGAGTCCGTCCGCACCCAGGGTGAGAACGATCCCTACTGGAACGCCCGGATGGGCCACTCCTGCCTGATGACATACAGCTCCGCAGCCACCGCCTATGAATACGCAAAACGATGGCTGGCCCTGGCCCCGGATGACCCGGATGCCCAAAAGCTGGTGCGGGACTGTGAGGAATATCTGGAGGAGGAAAATTTCTTGGAATTGGATTGGAAAGAGCGGGAGAAGATCATCCGATTGGAGACCATTCCCCCTGCCGATGATGACATCCTCGGCCATGTGAAAGTACATATCGACCAGCAGTTCGGCATCTATACCCAGCTCCTCACGGACGACAGCGACCCAGATCACCCGTTGGAGATCGCCGTCATTCCGCCCCGGCTGGAGCATGACTACTACACCCTGGTTACTGTGGGCCTGAGCCGGCATCGGATGGGTTTCCCGGAGGAGCGTCGGGAGGAAAAACTGGAACGGGTGGAGCTCCTCATCAACCTGCCCCGAGACTGGAAGCTGACAAAGGCGGACTGCCGGGAGGAGCGGTGGAGCTGGCCCATCCGGATGATGCTGGCCACTGCCCACTTCGCTATGGAGGACCCGGAGGTAGGGCTGGAATCCAGGACTACACTGGATGAGGGTGAGGATGGCATCCCCTTCGCGGAGAACACGGAGCTGCGGGGTGAGATCCTGCTTTGTCCCGGTGTGTTTGGGACGGACTCCTTTTTCTGCCGCCTGCCGGACGGGGACGAAGTCAACTTCTATCAGGTGATTCCCCTCTATCGGGAGGAGATCCAATACAAGTTGGAGCACGGCTCGGACGCCCTGCTGGACCTCTGCCCGGACGAGAGCTTGGAGGTCATCAATCCGCACCGGCTCAATGTGGTCACAGACCGGGAGAAAATCAGCTACGACCCGGCGGAGATGGACAATGCCGCAGAGCAGATCAAGAAGATCCGGGCGCTTCACCTGCCAATAGATGAATTGGATGCCTGCAATCGGATGGCCTTCTTCCTGGGCTGGGCTATAAAACGAGGCCAAATGAGCAACCCATTCCTCTCCCGGCATCGGGAGGTGGTGGAGGCGGTTCGGGCCGGAAAGGGGCCTGATCTACGGGTGTTCATCCTGGACAAGCTGGATGGGAAATTGTCCACTCAGTTCTTTGACCGGAGAGGCTCTGGCTTTGCCCAGTGGTACGCCCAGGATAACCGATCCAACCCCTATGTCTACCGCCGGGACTGCCAGAATATCGTCTTGGCCAGGCTCAAAGACCGCGTCTGGAACAGCATTGCGGAAAAAGAAGCGGCCTACCTGCTTCTGCCATATACCGAAGAAATCCGTCAGAGTGTGGAGCAGCTGCTGGATGAGCGGTATCAACAGTATCTGGAAGCGGAATTTGCAGATGACCCCGAGGAGCGGGTGGCGCGGGCAGCGGAAGGGAAACCGGCTGTCATTCCTGACTGGGACGGTCCTCTGTTCTGCTACGCTTCCGACCGCGTCGCCCAGGATGGGTGCAAGGTGCAGATTATGGACCGGCTGTTCCCCGAGCGTGAGGATATGGGTTGGGAGAGCGGTTGGGCCTTCTACTCCGGGGATGAGGGCGATGTGTACGGCGAAGGTGATGAATACTACGAGTCGCACTGCGGCTTCTATGATATCCGTGACATCTGTCGCATCGACCCGGATATTGTCCGATTTCTGAATCTACCTTACGGAACCATGCAGATGCGTAGTGAAGATGGAGCATGGTATGAGGTGATACGCGATGACGAAGGTGAGGAGGAAACTTAAATGAATGGCGAGCAGATCACGGCTTTTTTACAGGAACATTGGAACTTGGTGACCCTGATCATCGGCGCTGTCCTGCTGATCGGGGCAATCATGAACTGGAACTGGCTCTGTGACCCCACCGGCAAACCGGACTCTCACCGCTATGGCCGCGGCTCCAGGCGGGTGATCTTCTTTCTGCTGGGGATCGTGCTGATCGTGGTCAGCATCATGTCCTGGGTACTGTAAGGGGGACAACAAAATGTCATTCATATTTACATTCCGGGAGATCGCCCCGGAAGATACGGAAATTTTGCGTATGCTCAAACTGCGGAATGCAAAGCCGGAGGAGCATATTTGCTGCGAGATCCTAAGAGGCGACGGTATCACCATGAAGACATGGTACAGCAAGGCGGATGTAGCCCTCTGGGGAGAGGACTACATCAAGGCCAATTCCAAAATGAAATATATAGACGGCGACTGGACGGTCAGTTTAGATATGGAGCCGTGGAACCGCACACACGGCGTATCTTCGAAAGAAGTCATATCCCCGCCCTCTCCCCGTTATCCCACCTGGCTCACCGGCCATGTGAAGGAGTGGGCGCAGAAACGCCTGCCCACCGTGACATTGTGTTCTACCACTGGCAATGAACTGCTGGAGGTTTGGTACTACGGTGACCTGTTGACCTTAAACGAAGAACCACAGCTATATATTGTTCCCAGTTATTTCGCTCCCGAACTTGTGACAGCCCGTGACCCAGAGAGCGGCGAGGAGTTCGTCATCTTTGATGGTGGACGGCATGGCTACGACAATATGTTCTGCGATGAACATGATCCATCCGAGCTGGAACACCGTCCCCTCAAGCGGTATGAGATCCCCGCCTCCAAGCTGGTGCTGGAGCTGGGGTACAGCGTGGACTACGAGGACGAAAAAGAAGACTTCGAACCGGATGATGCGGATACTGTGGAACTGATCAACGGCGAGCGTATGCCTTGGGAACAGGTCAAGCGGGACGGCATCGACTATATCGCCCTTTACTATGTGAATGAGGAAGGAAAACAAGTCCAGATACTGGACGCAGAGTTGGCATGAGTATGGTAATTCAATCTTTTGACAATCTGCATGACAACAGAGTCCTGCGCTACTGCGCTGACTTTGAAGCCCACACCCTGCACATGGATACCCAGACCGAGGCCGGAGAAAAATTATCTGTTCGCTTTACCGGCCTGCTGGCCCACTGGTTTGAGAATGTGATCCAAGACAACATCCTCTTCGGCATGGACGAGATCACCGTGGACGGGTTTTTCCAGCAGTACAAAGACCTGCTGGGCGGGACCATCTCTTACGGCTTTCCCGCCTGCTGCAGCATCGAGGAACTGCGAGAGCGCATGGACCGGGAGCACATCCGGGTGTTTGTCATCGACTCTTCCCTTGGGCTGTGCGGATTTGTACTGGCTCAGGAGGTGGAACTGCAATGTCCATAACGGCCTATAAAGTGGAAGCCGTCGGTCATGACCGAACCGGCAAGGACTTCGGTTATGTGAATATCATGTACCGATACGGCAACAAGAAGTCCTGTCCCCGGCCGGATCAATGTGAAAAGATGGAGGTCATGTGGGCGGATGAGAGCGTCTATGGGCCGCCTGCTCCTGGCAGCAAGGTGGGCGATTTTATACAGACATGGCTGATGGGCTCCTGGGACTGCGGAGTATTTACCCACCGGGAGATTGCCCAGCGGCTCATGGATACCTTCACCGGTCTGAAGCTCAAGGAACTGGCGTGGTTTGAGAACCCCAGAGAAAAAACTCTGAAAAATGGTAAACCACGTGCGCGCCGGGCCAAGTGGCTGCCGGATCGGGAGGTGGATCTGGTCTACCTCTATTCCGACCGCTATCTTGACGCCAGAAATCCCTCTCCCGCCGAAACCGACTTCTTCACCGTCACAAGGATGGATGCCTGGGGCGTGAGCACCTGGTTCATGTGTACCCCAGAGGCCGCCGGGAAACTGATCGCCATGGATTACGACAATCTGGTCGTCAAGGAGACCACCATTGTGGGATAGGAGAAAAAGAATGATGACTTTGGAACAACTGCCCCCAAGGGCGTAAAGCGAGAACAGGCCATTTTGTAGCTGGGTGAGGTGGAAATAGTATGACACGGCAGGAGCAGAAGGCAGTCAAGGAATTAAGCGAGATGATTTCCAAAAATCTAAAAGTAATTGCCAAAGAGCATGGCTTCAAAGTGGTTTCAGACTGCGCCTACAAGGTCCTGGGTGATTTCTTATATGAAGTGTGTCTATCTGCGCCCCCTGTCCGGCATGGTACTGCCATAAGAGCAGTCGTTTCCACAAAGCCATGCGTCATTGACAATGTCTTTTGGGATGTATATGAAATGGGTGAGGTAGCCCGGAAGAAACCATTTAGTTTCCATATCACAGCAGCACATTCTCCTTCCGCTCATATCATTGAGGAAATGGAACTACCTGTTCCCACGGTGGACACAGCAACCTTGGTCATGAATGAGGCGTTTTGTCGGTTTAACAAGTCCATTCAAGACCATCATAGCCGCTGCAGCACAGTTTCCGACTTCAAAGCGGAGATTCTCCATGATACTGCGCCGACCGTAAGATTGAATGTCGTACTGTGTGAAATCGCAGAAGGGAATTTCCGCCAGGCAGAGCTCCTTGCAGAAAAGGAGCTGGAAAACGAACCTTATGGTCTGTTTAATACGGTAACGGATGGCGGGATAAAGAGCATATACGATTATGTGAAAGAATTTTGCCAGAAAAAGCAGTAAGTATATGCAGTCGCTCCTTCGGCCGAGCCGGAGGCCGCCGGGAAGCTGATCGCCATGAATTACGACAATCTGACCGTCAAGGAAACCACCATTGTGGGATAGGAGAAAAATGAATGATGACTTTGGAACAACTGCCTCCCAAGGGCGTAAAGCGAGAACAGGCCATTTTGGAGCTGGGCAAGGATGAAGCAAACGGCGAAATGCTTTTCCAGCTTGTGAATACAGAAAAGGGCAAATGCAAAACGGCTGCTCAGAAGGGCTTGGCGCATCTGGAGTATGCCCCTGCTGCCCCACTGTGGGCCAAGCTGGTCAAGGGTAAATGGATGGGCAGCAATATCATGTCGGATGCCTGTTCCGACTGTGTATCGGAGCAGATTGCCCCAGTTATTCTGAAGACTCTCTCCCAGCTGCTGGACGAGGGGGACACAAAGCCGCTGGAAATCGAACAGCTGAACTTCTGTTTCCATTTGATGTTGGGGAAAGCCTCGCCTAAAATGCTGGAGGTCTACCGCTTCCTGGCGGAAAACACCCAGCGGATCGCCCAGCTGAAACGCACACCTGTTTATTCTGATGATGATTGTACCTCCTGGTGGATTACGGACGGGCTTCGCATTTGGGATGCCACACCCAAGGAAAAAGAGAAAATTCCCGCTGTGGTGCTGACTGCCTCCCTGATCCGCAACCCGGATGAGCGACTGCAAGCATTGGCTGATGAGCTGAATGAACGCTACGGCGGCAGCTGGCTGATGCCGGTCTTTACGAAGGCGATCATCACCCAGCCCAAGGAGCAGGTGTATGAGACCTATTCGCCCCTTCTGGATGCGCCGCAAAAAGCCTATTTGTTCAATGCGCTGGGAATGCTCCATTACCGCTGTTATCCGGAAGGCTGGACCTATGAACGCCTGGGCCCGGATGGAATGATCGCTCTGATTTTCTGGGGGGATTATAGCTATGGAACCTATGACACAAGGTTCATGTTTGAACGGTATGTGGAGCTGGATGAGCGGTGGCTCTTTGATCTGGCAAAAGATCCAGAGGGCCGCAAGCCTACGGTGACATGGCAGACCTACAATCGGGGCGGTGTGCTGTATGGAAGCTATGACGAAATGCTCATCAGCCTGCTGCCCCGCAAGGTGGAAAACCCGGAACTGAAGCGCATTCTGCGGGACTACTTCCACATTCGAAGCCAGAAAAAGAAGGTGGCCAAAAGCATCACTGTTTACCAGGATGCCGCCGAGCGGTTTGGCGATTAAGCGAGAATAGAGGGACTGGCCAAAGGAGTGATACAGCATGATTGGGACAGATGAAAACCGGGCGGTGCTCCATGTGGAGGTCATCTTCTGGGGCGGCAAGAGAAAGGCTCCCCCCAGCCTGGTCAGTGGAAAGTATAGTCCCCATTTTGTTGTCACAGGAACCACTGAATATCTGGGGGTGTGCTTCCTGGATGGAACGGAGCGTTGTGCATTTGATGAAACGGCTTTGGGTAATGTTCAGCCCCTTTACCCGGACACTGTGGACTACGGCCCGCTGGAAAACAATGCGGAATTTTTGATCTATGAAGGAGCCAATGTCGTTGGTAAGGGCCGGGTGCTGGGCCGGACGATACCATATAAAGTAAAGCCACAACGAAAGTAGGTGCCTTATGTACCAAATTGCATATATTGGCCGCTGGGAGACCCTCCCGGAAACGGCTG
>OJMH01000500.1_pt1 | contig 50943 bp, 50 predicted proteins | sample 1597111 | NCBI WGS metagenome assembly OJMH01 (sample SAMEA2452115, study PRJEB22498) | human gut metagenome | reverse complement strand
CCGCCAGTTCATCCATTGTCATAAGATCCTTACCAAGTTTCTGGTAATTCATGTTATAGCTTTCCTGGGAACCTTTTGACTGCCCTGTATTATACATATCAATGGTCTCTTTACCCAGAATCGCATTCAGATCTTTTAAGGTGGTCTGTTCCGTACCACCAAGGAATATCTGCGAATCCATATTACCGATGATCGTATCTGCATTATCCTTATAGATTGCCTTTAGCTGCGACTTTGCCTGTAATACCAGACATGCTGATATCTCACGGCTTCGGATCGTTGCAACCAGCTTCTCCAGGTTGGGAATCTGTCCGATATTGGCCGCCTCGTCAATCAGGCAGCGAACATGTACCGGTAGCCTTCCGCCATACACATCATCTGCTTTCTCACACAGAAGATTGAACATCTGCGTATAGATCATGGAAATCAGGAAATTGAATGTTCCGTCTGTATCTGACATGATCAGAAACAGTGCTGTTTTCTCATCTCCTAATGTATCCAGTTCCAGCTCATCATAAGCTGTCAGATCTCTTAATTCCTTGATATCAAACGGGGCAAGTCTTGCTCCACATGATACCAGGATTGATTTTGCAGTCTTGCCGGCCGCCAGCTTGTACTTGGCATACTGCCTTACTGCAAAATGATCCGGATTCTGCTCTGCCAGTTCATCAAACATCATATCCACAGGATTCTTGAATTCCTCGTCATCCTCCCTGACTTCCATTGCGTTGATCATTTCAAGCAGCGTTGAGAAATTCTGTTCCTCCTCCGGTGCTTCATAATGGATATACCCGATCAATGCCGTATAAAGTAATGTCTCTGCTTTCAGCCAGAAATCGTCTCCGCCTTTGCTCTCCCCTTTTGTATTGGCAATCAATGTTGTTACCAGTTTCAGAATATCCTTCTCAGAATGGAGATAGGCGAATGGATTATAGTGCATTGACTTACTGAAATTTATGGTATTGAATACCTTCATCCGGTACCCGTTCTTATACAAGGCATTTCCCACTTCGTTGACCAGACCGCCCTTCGGATCTGTCACCACATAGGATGAATGCATCTGCAAAAGATTAGGCTTTATAAAGAATCTCGTTTTACCAGAACCGGATCCTCCGACTACCAGAACATTCTTATTCCTCGCATACTTCGGAATCTTCGGTCTGCTGCTCATGGTAATCCTCTCCGACTGGGACAGAATCACATTATTTGCAAATACAGGATCCTCAAAAGGTTCGATATCTGCGTGCTTTCCCCATCTTGCAGAACCATACTCCTCATTGTGCCTGAACTTCTTCGCATTCTTGCCTTTCAGATATACTGCAAGCCTGAGTGCCACACCACAGGTAGCGCCCACCAGCAGATCCATAGGATGCGGGCTCGGCAATGGATTGGAAAATGCCACAGCAAATACACCATCCAGAACCAGACTCTGAACTTTTTGTGATGCATTCACTCCGGTAGCCAGTCTCCATGCCTCTCCCAGATTTGTCGCAGCCAGTCCCAGAATGATATAGGGAATATTAAGGATCAGCTGCTTTTTCAACTTCTTCGTATTCATCGCGACCTCTCCTTTTTCTTCTCTGCTACCTTCTTTGGAATTGCTGCCACAATCTCCTTGAACTTTTTCAGTTTCTCCCGAACACTGGTCTTTTCCACAGATGATTTCTTTATCTGTTTTGCAGCATAGTCATCAAGAATCCTGGTGATTGCATCCTGATCCTTTGCCTTGAAAAATATGGTATATATCGGTGGCTCTGAATTCTTGTCTTTGACCACTGCAAAATCAACACCATATTTTTTAGCAATCTTCTGAAAGTCCTTCAGTCCTTCATCTGCCAGAGGAATAGAGGAAACTCCCTGCCCCTGGCGGATCAGCGTCTTCACAGACTGCTTTCCCTCTGTCGGATGAATCTTCTGTCCGATTGCGTGTCCGGCAGCTTTGACGGGTTTCTTTGCTACCTCTTTAAGTGCCTTCATAAAATCTTCCAGCACCGGTTTTGCCAGCCTCACTGCAATATGAACACTCTTATCCGTGATTTCCTTGCTAACTTCCTCATGCAATGCTTTTCTCACTTCCTTCCATCAAAAAAACAGCCCTAAGGCTGCATCCACAAAGTTACTCATCTTTTTTATTTTTATCCACACCAAGGACTCCCCTCATTGTGGATGATGCTACATGAAAACGGTTTGCTATTGCGATATCCGTAAGTACCGTTTCATCTACTGCTGTGCCGCATACTACAAGGATTCTCGATCTTCGCAACATATCTTCTGACATATCCGTATAATCCTTATATTCATCTGCATTGCTTATATCTATGATATCCGGCAGATACAACAGCGGACATATCGGCGTATAGCCTGCTTCATACAGCTTCCGGCAGTATCTTTTTGCTGACCTTTTCGCCCTGCTCCTGTCATCACTCCATGCAGAGGTCACATAAGCCCATGGTTTGTTATTCATAAAATCCTCCTATCCCAGCTGGTATGCCTGCATTCTGTACTGACCCATGGCAAATGTGCTCATGCGTCCAGCCATCTGTTCCATAATTTTATCAATATCCTCCCTACCAAGACCTTTCAGACCATAATCGGATCTCATTACAATAAATCCGCCAAGAAGATATGCATTTCCATCCACCACAATCCTTCTGTCCTCATCATAGACAAGGATGTAGTCAGACTTTCCGATCATTTCAGACATGCAGTTTTTTCCGAAATCATCAATCAGTGATAATGCATCCTGCACGCTGATATAGTGAAGCTCCTGATCCATATCCACATAGACTGCATACTCCGTAGGCAGCATCACCTGCATGATCTTCTCCAGCTCTGTCACTGCATTTTCCAGATGTTCCATAATATAATTCATGTTATTGTTATTCAATTTCTTCTCCTCCTATATTTTCCCTTCTGCCATATCGTGGCTGACTTCCGCACGGTAATAGCTGTCGATTGTTGCTGGTGCATTGTAAAGTGCCGCCAGCAGATACTGTTTGATATTCCTTATTTTTGCAGTACTCTCCTGCAGACAGTTCATCACATACCGGATGTGCTCCATATCCAGCTTCATAAACCGACCCTTTACCACATTCACCGGCTTTTCATCCCCGGCGATCACAATGGTCTTTTTCTTTGAGCAGATAACATCAAGAATAAGTTCCCTGATACCATCAAGAATACCGGTATCATACGGATAATCTGCTTTTAATGCTTCTATTCCGAGCTGCTCATCCAGATATGCCTCATATCCCATCCTCTCCTCATCCGCTGATAAGATAGGATTAGTATTATTAAATTCAGTATTATTGTTATTAGTATAATTAGCCTGTATTTTTTTCAGGTCATGAACTGTAGTTTCTACTGACGGTGAGCTGGAATTATTACAGGTCATGAACTGTAATTTCTGCTGGTCTGTAAAATTCTTCACATAGATCAGTGATGGCTTGCACATTCCCTGTCTGATTCTTTCAATAAGTCCGAAAACCTCAAGCTCTGTCAGATACTTGATTGCTGTTTTTTCAGCACAGTTCATTGATTTTCTGATAGACGAAAGCGTAAAAATGATATAGATTCTTCCGTGCTCATCAATCCATCCATTTTCCCTTGAAAGCGATACACGGTCCAGAAGCAGTCCATACAGTACTTTTCCTTCCGTTGTCAGATTCTTAAATCTGTCATCCGTAAAAAGCACTCTCGGTATTCTATAAAATGCAAACTGCTCCGGCTCATTCTGATAAAAATAACCGAATTCCATATCAGGCTCCCTGATAGTCTGCATTTTTCTTCTGTCTGTGATCTTCCATGATGTTTTTATAGCATGGAAAACAGAATGATCTTCCATATCCATAAGGACACTCATGGTCACAGTTGACTGGGTGCGCCAATGGCTCCCTCGCTCCTACTGCTGATCCACAATACTGTCCTGTCACTCCTGTTGTTCTCGTTGCATTATAATTAGCTGACATTTCACTTACCTCCGATATTTCCTATCAAAAAAAGTGCCAGTCCCGTGGCAATCGCCACAGGCTGACACAAAATCCGACATTATTCTTAAAGAGCTTCTCCGCCCTTTGATTTTGCTGCTTTTTCTACCGCATCCTTTGCCGGAGTCTTCGCAGCTGTTTCCTTCTGTTTGTCCTTGAGATCCTTTAATACAGAACCTTTGTCCTCAGCCTTTTCGTCAATGGCAGCCTCTTTTTCCTGCTGTCTTGCCTCGAACTTTTCTGCAAGCTCAAAGATATGTTCCTTGGAATCATAATGGTATACATTATCAGAAAGTTTTTCCTCAGGACTTACCTCTGTGGCATTTACTTCCTGTACCATTTCTTTGAGTCCTTCTGCCTGCACTTCTCCATTATCAGGAACTAACAGAATCTCATGGATTGAAGAAGGGATCACATAAAAGTCTCCACCGATTTTCTCAGCTGCCTGATCCATGAAATCCTGATATGCAAGTACACCAGCACCCGAATTCTTATCAGGGACTGTTGCAATAAACATCATTTCCTCAGTATCATCAGGAATTCCAAACATTTCATAGGCTTCTGATCCCATCATTTCCTTCATGACTTCATTCATGCCCTGTATTACCACAGGTCTGATCTCCGGCGAATTTTCCAATGCGTCAGCTCTAAGCTGCTCATGCGTAACTCCCATTCTCTCAATCAGATCATTATTGACCAGAATGGATGCTCTGCCATCTTCGTTGCTCTCCATAATGAAACGGTAAACAACTGCAAGGTCTTCAATCCTGTCATGCGGAACTTTGGCAAGCAGTTCCTCATTTGCATCTGCTGAAATGACCTCTACCGAAAGTTTTTCTTTCATAACCTCATAATTCATAAGGGCATTTACATCAACTGCCGGTATCTGATCAAGTCCTCCTACGATTACTCCTGTTGCACTGGCTAATACTCCCTCATAATCCCCGGTATGCTCATAACTTGCAAAAGCATTTTCAATATTGAAGTTCACACCAATGTTGCTGCCGGCCTGAACAACCGAGATTGCCTCATAATTCTGATTTGTCTTTTCTATGTCATGGAAGCTGGTCATTACCTCTCCATAACCTCTCTGGCTGAGTTTTTCCTTGATATCCTCAGCGAATTCCTGCTTGAATGTTTCGTAATCCATTGCTGTCCTCTCTTTCTTATCATGAACAAATTCTGTTATTCTGTATTCTTCCGGAATATTCTCAGGTTCTCCATTGTAATACTCCTTGAAAGGATCCTGTGAATCCTTTACATATCCATAACTCGTATAATGACCGCCATCATTGATTGCCATATCTCTCCCGTATGCTTCATAGTCAAAATAATCTCTAACTTCATCAGTAAGGTGGATGTACACCATTTCATCAGCATAATAACGTCCGAGATCTTCATCATTTTCAATCCCCGGATAGACCTCGTATTTTTCAGGGTTATCAATCAGATTGATGATGTCCTTTACACTTCCGGTTTCATCAGCCACCTCCATTGCAGCTTCTAATCTGTCCAGTTCACAATCATCCAGCTCCATCAGCTTTGAGGCCAGATAATTAAGTTCATCCAAATTTTCATACTCACCAAGTTGTGCAGCTTCAGTAAGTCCCGGCACATAGCAGTCATAATCAGTTATGAACCATTCCTCATAATGTCCGCCGTATTCATCCGGTGCTCCTGGTTCAATTCCAATTCTTTCAAATACCTTTTTGAGTTCTTCCTCTGTTGTCGGAAATTTAACCCATTCTCCAACAAGATTTCCCTCATTGTATTTCCCAAGATTAGTTATGAATACTTCAAACGGACAATCATGATCGTAGGCAAATGCCATATCATATCCTCCATTTCTTTTGGCTTTCAGGTCGTCACCTGATTTCGGGCATCAAAAAAGCGCCATACCCATCACCATTCCGGTAATGAGCTGACGCTTCATTTTTATCCCATATTCTTTTGCAAAAGAGAAACAAACGAGATGTCGTTGCTGTGTTTCATGTCTCATTTGTCTATGATAATATTATCACACCTCAAAATGAAAAAAAAGATACGCGTTGTTAGTCTGTCGTTAGTTCTTCGTTAGTCGCTCGTTAGTCCGTCGTTAGTCTGTCGTTAGTCGCTCGTTAATTTTCATCCCTTTTTATACTTCCACACCATGAGATAATACCTAGCAATGCTGTTACCCCAAAACAGATCAGCATAACCATATTTCTCTGTGCCTCTGTGTCATATGTTTTCCAACATCCACCAAGCACCGCTACAATCACACATACAAAAACTGTGTATATTATCCTTGCGACAAAAAATGAATGCTGCAGTATCATTGAAACCCCAAATATAACAATAGCACCAATGATATACACTGCATTATTCCATCCCTGCTTATATGTTAATATGTAACCTGCCAGCGCCATCAAAGCAGAACTAAGTATATCAAATCTGCTGATCAGAAACATGATCACAGAAAATACAATTCCTATTCCTCCACAAATACCTGCTGCAAATGTTCCTGCCAATGCTGCATCTGATTTTGCCTGTGCCTTTCTTTGCTCTTCGTAGTAATAATAATCATCATACATAACTCTTTCCTCCCCGTTTCTCACGGATGCAATAAATTATATATTTCCCTGTTTCTTTTCATTTCTAACCTTATAAACTATAAGATCCAGTACATATTGTGGCATAGCCCTTCTTCCCAGTTCCCACTCCTGCATTGTTCTGTAAGGAATTCCAAGCCACTCTGCAAATTCTTTTCGATTCATTCCTGATTCCGCACGAACCATTTTGAAAGCATAAGCCATTAGTCTGCGCTCCTTTGTCTTTTCGTCTTCGTGCTTATCCACATCGATATTTACTCCATCTGCTGTAATTATCTTGTTATCCATAATGGCTCCTTTTATGTAGTCAATGCGTGTATTTGTAATTCATATTATACGCACGCATTGACTACACGTCAAGTCATTATTTGTCAACTACTGCATATTGGGGATAATCATGGTTAACTGCTGCCTGATAGTAACCGCTGATTGTACTTGGTGCATTAAACAATGTGGTAAGCAGATACTTCTTGATATTGCGAACCTTGGTTGTATTACCCTTGAAACAGTCGATCGCATATTCTACATGTGAACTGTTCAGTTTCAGGAACTTGCTTCTTACCAGCTCCGCCGGATATTTATTGGACGCAACTATGATACTCTCATTTTTGCAAAGCACTGTTTCCAGAATAAGATCAAATATACCTTCAAGCAGGTCCTGATCATAAGGATGACGCTCTCTCAATATATCCAACTCAATATTCTCTCTGATCAGCTCTGAATATGCATCCATTTCATATCGCATCCTATCATCCCCCGATAAGATAAGATTAGATTCATTATTACTAAATTCAGTATTATTTATATTATTCTTATTAGTGTGAATATTTTTCACTTCTAGACATGTATTTTCTTCACTTCTAGATGTGGAATTTTTACACTTCAAGATGTGTAAATTCTTCACTTCTGAAATAACCGATTTTTCCCCAGAAGTGTAATTTCTACACTTCTGAACATCCTGAATCATAAACTGTTTCAGATAGATCATTGTCGGTTTTCCCTGTCCCTGACGCTTCTTTTCTATAAGACCTATCCCTGCATCCATATCCAACTCTTTCATTATTGATATAGCTTTTTTATTGCTGCACCCCAGAGCATCCATGATATCCTCCAGCGAATAATATATGTAAGCACGTCCTTCCTCGTCCATCCATTGATTTTTCACTGACAATGACATCCTATCCAGCATCAGTCCATACAGCACTTTCGCCTCCACTGATATTTTTTTGAAATAATCATCCGTAAATAACAGCTTTGGTATTTTATAAAATGAATACTGCTCCGCTTCCTTTCCATAGAAATAGGACAGCTTTATTATATCGTCCATTCGATACTCCTTCCTGTTTCAGAAGTGCAATTTCTACACTTCTGAAACATCCTTTTTTTCTATATTGTCTGTCCCTGTTCTACACTCCATTTTTCCAAAAGTTGAATAATTGTATTTTCACGGTCTTTTGAAGAAAAATGTGATGGAAAATATTTATCCAGTTTCTTTTCAGAAAATGTAATTTTAGCACTGACACTTTTTTTAGGTAGTGCATCATTCATTATTGAAATTACACTCTGCTGAGTTGCGTTTGATAAATTTGGATAATTCTTCAATGCTGATATTTGCACAGCTTTTATAAAACCATTATCCTTAATATACTCATATACCCATTTCTGAATCTGTTCATCAAGATACGATAAATCCACTGCTATAACAAATTGAATTTTCTTCTGATCCACCATTTCTAATAATTCTGGTGATAAGTAAGTTAATCTCACATAATTACGTACTTGTCTGCCTTTCAATCCAACTGTATCACCCACAATGTCTGCCGTCTTTATTCCTAACTTGTGGCAATCATTGCCACAAGTTCCTTCTACATCAACTCTCGCTCCCTGTCTTCTCATTGCATCCATTTTCATCTTTAAGGAAAATGCTCTTTCGCTTGGAAGTATCTCTTCCCTTTGGATATTTGCATCAACCATATTTATAATGGCTTCATCATCCGACATTTCCTTTACGATTGCCGGAACCTTATTAAGTCCTGCAATTCCAGCCGCATGTAATCGTCTGTGGCCGGATATCATTTCATAATCTCCGCTATTATCCGGTCTGACAATGACTGGGTTCAAAATTCCATTATCCCTGATGCTGTCTACCAGCGTATCCATCTTTTCATCATCAAGAACCTTGAACGGATGATTAGGAAATGCATGAATTCTTCCTATTTCAATTTCCTGTGTGCCGGCAATCTCCGGTACTCCCAATAATTCATCTACTGACTGTAATTTAATCTTACCTGCTACTCTGCTTGCCATGATTTATGCCTCCTTCAATACTTCCTTTGTTAATGCCATATATGCAAATGCCGCTTTTCCCTTTGGATCATAGGAATAGATACTTCCACCCTCGACACTTACTTCCGATGCCCTGACTGACATTGGAATCTCTGTTCCGAATACCTTGATAGATGCTGAATAGGTATCGTATACCATCAATGAAATATCCCTGGCATAGTTGGTTCTGTTATCTACCATTGTCAAAAGAATTCCTTCTATTTTAAGTTTAGGATTTAGCTGTTTCTTTACTCTTCCTATTGTTTTGATCAGCTGCTGTAATCCTTTGACCGGGAGATATGCAGCCTGCACCGGTATCAATACAGAATCTGCACATGCTAATGCGTTAATTGTCATCATTCCAAGAGACGGCATACAGTCAATGATTATGAAATCATAATAATCTCTCAGCTTTTCTACCATAGATCTAAGTATCAGTTCCCTGCTCATTGCATTTACCAGAGATACCTCAATAGCTGACAGTTCAATATTCGCCGGTATCAGATCCACACCTTCCTTATGATGAAGGATTGTTTTTTCAATATTCAGTTTTTCATCATTCACAATATTCATCATCAGAGTTGCCAGGGAATACTCCATTTCATCCGGCTCCTCATATCCAAGGCTGATTGTCAGACTTCCCTGTGGATCTCCGTCTATCAGCAGAACTTTCTTTCCTTCCTGAGCCAGACCTATCCCCAGGTTCACACATGATACGGTCTTTCCGACTCCACCTTTTTGATTTGATACTGCAATAACCTTACACATAACATTTCCTCCTGTTTTTAATAATTCAGTACATACAATTTCAAAAGTTCAATTATTTCTCTCTTCATCTGTTCCGTAGAATAATTCTTTGGAAAGTACTTATGAAGCTGATCATTCTTAAACACTACCCGGTCCGTTTCTTTCTGCTTTATCTCGCTTAAAATGTCTTCAACTCTCTGGGTTGTTAATTTTCCATCAGCACTCAGCTTTTTCATACGCATTGCCTGTGATAACGATGGCGTGCATAATGTTAATTCCATAGCATCAAGTACATCCTTTTGCTCTCTTTTCTTTAGATATGCAATCTGCACAGCTGGAGTAAATCCCATTGAACCATCATCTACCTTTTCCAACAGTTCAGGAATCAGATCAGCCATCTTGATGTATCTCTGTACCTGCTTAGGACTGTCTCCAGTTTCCTCACTGATAATCTCCAATCCCTTTTTTCCTGAATTGTGGTCAACTTGGCCAGCTTTCCTTCTTCCTGATTTTCTTTTGAGCACATCATATTTCATCTTATAGGCAAATGCTTTTTCACTCGGTTGGATTCTCTCTCTTTGCAAGTTTGAATCTACCATTGCGATAACTGCCTGATCATCTGTCATATAGCGGATTATCGTAGGTACTTTTCTATATCCCAGTTTTTCCGCAGCAAATATTCTTCTATGACCTGATATGATTTCGTAGTATCCTTCCTTTCGTGGTCTTACTATTACCGGAGTTATTATTCCGTATTTCTTGATACTGTCCTGAAGATCTTTCATCTGGCTATCCATTTCCACTCGAAACGGATGATTTTCAAATACTCTTAGCCGTTCAATCGCTATTTCAACGATTTTTTCATCTGGATCCATCTGATCCACTTTTTCTGCCATAGGCATCCTCCTTCTTCCTGAAATAAAAAAATCCGCCCAGATTAGAACCTAATCTAATCTGAACGGAATACTCATTCAGGCTTGATATTTTCCAAGCAGAAATATTTTTTATCATCACCCTTTTGTTAGCTACAAGAATTTACAACCTTTTACACCAGTTGCATTATAGCTTTTCATTCCTGTTAGCAGAAATGCTCATTTTTTGATTTGCTGTTAGCAGAAAAACAATAAAAAAAACGGCAATGATTTTTCTCTCATTACCGCTTAAAATAGAGCGTTCCCTATAGGAATCGAACCTACAATAGAGTCTTAGGAGGACCCCGTTATATCCATTTAACTAAGGGAACAAATGCCGTATTTTCGGGCTTTTCAGCCTTTTTGGCTCCGGCTGCAATGTTTATGAATCCAATCACTTGCGTGATGAATTGCCTCTGTTATTATATATTGATTTTAGTCTTTTTGCAAACTCTAAAATCCAGTTGTGTCTCACTAAATGGTCTGCACTTAGTTGCCCCTTAGGAGGGGGCTGTTATATCCATTTAACTAAGGAAACATATATTTGCTGTATACAGACTTTTCTGTATACAGCTTATTTATTTTACCATATTATCCGATAAAAAACCATAGTAAAATGACAAACTAATCCCGGTATTTTACGCTGCCCTGCATCCAGATATTTCCCTTAAAACGTCTGCCCACTTCCGGTTCGCCGAGCAGATCTTTTTGATTGATACAGACGCTGAAAAGAATATCATTGCACATGATTTCCATGGAATATACATTTTCCTCCGTGAAGCGGTTCTGGAGCAGTGTCACATCCATGATCTCGCCGAGCACCGAATACTGATCGCTCTCGATACCGTACGGCATAAAGTAGGTATCCACAATGCTAAGCACATCTTCATGTGTGATCCTTTTTGACAACAGCGAGTAGGTATCAATGTCCTCCAGCGTCAGATTCTCGATCGCATCCTCATCCCCGTCTCTTGCCGCGGCAATCAGATGATTCCGGTCTGTTCCCTCCTTTGGCGCATGAGGCACTTTTTTCTCCGCCTTATTGATCGGGAATAAAATCTTTCCCTCCGTAGACAGCGCAGCTAAAATGACGCCGTCTGCCAGATTCATATATCCTTTGCTCTTGCTGACCGCAAGATAATCCACCACATTCTGAAGATAAAAAATGAGTGTCACTCCAATGCGGACTTCATCACATATCCCCGCATAGGATTCTTTTTCCGCATGTTTTTCCACTTCTGCGGGTTCTATTGTGGATATGTTCTTTCCACACAAATACGGATAGTAATATTCCATCTCAAAGGTATCATCTTCGTTATACACGCCTCGGACAGAGATTCCGAAAAAATCTCCGTATTCCTTTGACAGTTCTGCAAATTCATTGCCCTCCGAATCAAGTGCAGCCTTCTGAACCGTCGGTGCGCTTATAATATCTGCAAAAATATGCTGCAGCTGTTCTTTTGTAATATGACTGAACCCGATGGCTCTTAGAAATTTGTGCATTTTCTATCCTCACCTCTTTCTGTTTCTAGTTTTCGACCTGAAGAATAGATACATTCTTGTTCTTATTTAACTGATATACCTTTTCCGTCAACCGGTTCTCTTCATCCAAAATTCTAATTACAGGACGGATGGAATTTTCTGTCTGTTTTAAAACGATTCCCGATTCGCCTGTATTAAGCCGAACCCTCGTCCCAACCGGATAACGTGCGACGAGCCGCTCGATCGCACGCACGATTCTCCTGTCATAAAAAATATCCGTACCTTCCACCAGATACTCGAGTGCCTGCTGGATGCTCATACGTCTGCATTCCATCCCGCTGATAAAACAGTCAAATGCATCACATGCCTGTAATATTCCACATTCCGTATCCCGTGTTTTCTGCTTCAGAGGAAATCCGGAGCCGTCTCTTCTCTCATGATGTACAAGTACCATTTTTTTTACAAAAGGATCCATCCATTTTTCTTCCTCCAGAACAGAGTACGCAAGGATCGGATGCTTCCGGTATTCAAAAGCCTCTGCTTCTGACAATTCGTTGATGTCGCAGTTGATATACGGCACCGTAATGTAGCGGAGTCCCAGATCATGCAGCAATGCTCCCAGTGCAAGTCTGTAAATCTGCTCCGCAGTGAGCTTCATTTTTTTTGCGACTATAATACATAATTTTGTTACTACAAGTGTATGTTCGTACAAATTACCTTCGCGTTCCAAAAGATCAATTACCATATTTTCATCCGCCTGCATGACATCCTGAATAATGTCCTCTGCGACGTATTCAATTTCCCGAAGGGAACTGCCCCTGTGATAAATATGCTTTTCCAGAATAGATTTTATTTTTTCAATATATTCTTCCCGTTTTTCGTTACTGATAATATCATGTGGTATTTCATCTTCCTCATAGGGATCTTCGATACACACGGTCTCGATTCCCAGAAAGGAGATCAGATCCAGATATTCCGTTTTCAGCGTTGTTCCCTCAGAAATGAGAATTTCATTTTCCTTCGTTATGACCGGCCCTGCAAGTTTCTCCCCCCCTTGCAGTGTTCTTACCAGTTGTATTCTCATACATTATCCTCATTCGTTGTTTTCTGTTTTTCCCATAGCTCTGTCGAGAGCTTTCTGCTCCTCATCCGATAACACGATAATGGAATTACCATCTACGATCTCTTTGATATATGTATAGCAGCCTTCGCGTGTGTGCATGGCATTGATGATAAATCCGTTATTTCTTACATCCAGCATGGCAAGAGAAAAACTGAGTTTTCCTCCCATCTCGTTGAACGCATCATACTTTATCAGTCCCATCTTCTGATAGGTCAGCTGCATGGCCTCAAACAATGATTTGATTGTTTTTTCATTCTCATTGTTTGCCTCAAGAAGTGTATCTACCTGATCCAGACGCTTGATCAGGGTATCCTCCAGATTCTTACCGTTTTTTCCGCTCATAAATACTTTGTATGCTTTTTTCAGCTTCCGCATCTGCGCAATATTTACAATGATAAGAATCAATAGAATCAGAACCACTGCGCTAAGTCCGATAATAATATAATCGGAATCAAAACCTAAATACTGTGAAATCATATGCTTCCTCTCTCTTTATTCTGATATGGCTTTTATCAGAATCTTACTCTGTCTATTTTCGGATGGATCCAAACAGATCCATGATACGGTCAAGTTCATCCATAGAATAATATTCAATTTCGATCCTGCCCTTCTGGTTATCCTTCTGATTGATGGCGACCTTCGTTCCAAGAATGACTTTCATCTTCTCTTCCAGATCACGGCAGATTGCTTCCATCTTCGGATCGATTTTTACCTCTTCCTTTGCTTCCGGCTGATCTTTTTCCTGCTGGATCTTCTTTACCAGTTTTTCCGTCTCACGCACACTCAGTTTTTCGTCGAAAATTTTCTGTGCTGTCGTATACTGTTTTTCCTGATCGTCAATACCGAGAAGTGCTCTCGCATGTCCGGTCGAGATCATGTCATCAATTACCATCTGCTGTACTCTCTCGTCGAGTTTTAACAGTCGCATGGAATTGGTGACAGCGGTTCTGCTCTTCGATACACGCTCGGCAACTTCATCCTGTTTCAGATTGAACTCTGTCAGTAACCGCTTGTATGCGATTGCTTCCTCAATCGGATTTAAGTTTTCTCTCTGGATATTTTCAATCAGGGAGATTTCTACGACTTCCTGGTTGGAAAGATTCTTGATAATTACTGGAACCTCTTTTAATCCGGCAAGTTTCGCTGCTCGCCATCTGCGCTCGCCGGCAATAATTTCATAATATCCTTTTCTGTCCTGTACAAGCAGAGGCTGTAACACACCAAACTGTTTGATTGACTCGGACAATTCCAACAAGGCATCCTCATCAAAATTCTTTCTTGGCTGTTCCCGGTTCGGTTCTACCTTATTGATATTTACCAGAACACCCTCGATGACTTTATCATTTTTCACATTTTCATTCTTTGCTTCCGTTTTTGTGGCACTTACTTTGTTTGGAATTAAAGAATCAATTCCCTTTCCCAGTCCACCTTTTTTTGCAGCAGCCATAGCTCTCCTCCTTATCTCTCCATCACTTCTTTTGCCAACATACGATAACTTTCTGTTCCCGCTGATTTTGAATCATACATATTGATCGGAAGTCCGTGAGATGGAGCCTCTGCTAATCGGATATTTCTCGGAATCAGTGTCTCATAGATCTTGGTATCAAGATTTTCTTTTACATTCTCTACTACCTGGTTGGACAGATTGGTTCGCACATCATACATCGTGAAGACAACTCCGTCGATGATGAGATTCGGATTCAGTCTCTGCTGTACCAGATCAATCGTGTGGATCAGCTGGCTCAATCCCTCAAGTGCGTAATACTCACACTGAATTGGAACCAGCACCGAATCCGCGGTTGTCATCGCATTGATCGTCAGCATATTTAAGGACGGCGGACAGTCAATGATAATAAAATCATAATCATCCCTGATATAATCTACGGCATTTTTTAAAATATATTCCTTTTCATTGATACCAAGTAACTCGATCTCTGCTCCGGCAAGATTCACATTGGACGGGATAATCTTCATTCCTTCTACTACGGTATCTGCCATACTCTCTTTGATGGAACACTCATCCAGCATCAATTCATATACAGTATTTTCCAGTTCGTTTTTATCAACGCCTAATCCGCTTGTCATATTTCCCTGCGGGTCAAGATCAATGGTCAACACTTTCTTTCCTGCTTCTGCAAGACAGGATGATAAATTAATAGCTGTGGTTGTCTTACCAACACCACCTTTTTGGTTTGCAATTGCAATTATTCTGCTCATATAGTACCTCTTTTAAATTTTTATTACCCTGTTCATTTGGTGCGTTTTGTTTGCCAGAGTTCATTATTTTAGCAAACTTCTAATATGAACTCGCCAGAGTTCATTATTTCTTCTGTTTGCGCTTCTTTTTGCGCATCCGAAGTTTCATTGAAACTTCTAATATGAACTCGACAGAGTTCATTATAACACTTTTACATATTCTTTTCTATAGGAAAGTTCGTATGAAATGTTTCACGTGAAACATTTTCACGCTGATTGCAAACTGTTGTATTTCTGTTTTTTTATAAATACAAAATCTTGTAGAAAACATGTGTGAAACATTTTATTTTTATAATGTTTCACGTGAAACATTGCGATGATTTTTCCAATAATACGCGTTTTAAAACAATTTCATATAGTAATAAACATTATTTCTTCTATAAAATAATTGAGTGTATCGGATGATTCCGAAACACTCAATCTTTATACTCTCTAATCCTAATGAATAGAAATCAAATTATTTCGAATAGCAAATACCGCTGCCTGCGTACGATCAGAAACATCAATCTTTTTAAAGATACTCGATACATGATTTTTCACAGTACGTTCGCTGATGTGCAATTCATCAGCCACTCCCTTATTGTACATTCCAACTGCAAGAAGCTTCAACACTTCAAGTTCTCTCTTCGTCAGTTTTTCAATCTTCTCGCTGTCCATATCCCGGTCAATCATTTTTGCATTTAATACAGGAATCAGACTCGGCTGTATGTAATCTTCTCCATCGACAACAGATAAAATTGCTTTTTTCAATTCAGAAGACTCAGAGTCTTTCAACAGATAACCATTGATTCCGATGTCCACTGCTTTCAATAAATACTCCACTTCATTATGTACGGTAAGAACAAGAATCTTGACATCTATTTTCTCATCTTTAATCTTCTGCAAAACTTCAAGTCCATTCATGCGCGGCATATTGATATCCAGCAACAAAACATCCGGTATCTGCTCTTTTAATTTTTCCATGCAATCAATACCATCACACGCCTCTGCAATTACCTGAAAGTCTCCTTCCAGTTCCAACAGCTGCTTTAATCCTTCACGAATCAATGAATGATCATCTGTAATCATTACTTTTACTGCCATTTAAAACTCCTCCTTGTTACTAATAGGTACTTTCACTATAATTTTTGTTCCAACACCGATCTTAGAGTCAATCTGTATCGAACCGGATAATAAATATACTCGTTCTTTCATCATAGACATTCCAAACCCAGAATTATCATTCCTTGGACGCTCATCCAGAATATGAACATCAAATCCTGTTCCATCATCCTCGACTATTACCGTGATACCCCCTTGCTCGTATCTTAACAGAACATGTATCAGAGTCGGGTTTGCATGACAGATCGCATTGCTGCATGCCTCCTGAATAATTCTAAGTAACGTTATCCCGATAATCGGTTTTAATTGATAAGGAGTACCTTCCACTACAAAATGAATCTTCTTCGTGCCGGTTGCTTCCAGCTTGTCCAAAGTTCTCTCGATTGTAATATCCAGACCAATATCATCAAAAGACATAGGGCGCAGGTTATAAATCATCTTTCTGGTATCATCGATGATCTCCCTGAGATTCTTGATCATCTTACTGAGTTCCAGTTTACACCGGATCGGATCCATATCCACCAGTTTACTGCACAGTTCTGCCATGTGAACCATTGCCGTAAGATTCTGTACGGTACTGTCATGAAGTTCACGTGAAATGCGCTGTCTCTCATTCTCCTGCGTTTCAAGGAGAGACGTATGGTACCTTTCTTCCTCAAGTGTATTTCTGTCACACCTGCATGCAACATCTGCTTTCGCCTGCCGCAATACCTTCGCCGCTTCTTCCACTCTTTCCATCTGCTGCGTATGGTAGTCTGTCTCCTGCTGAATTGCTTCCTCGAGTTCTTTCATCTCTGCATGCAATTCATCGATTTTCTGCTTATTCCTGGAATTTACTTTTCTTGGAGTAAACGACTCATAATTAGGATCATTCGTCTCCTCAAGCAAATGGATCATTGCCTGCGTCTCTTTCAAATGAATCTGTAAATCAGAAATCCGCTTCGCACTGTTCTGCTCCTCTTTTAAAAGTTCCTCATAAATTTTCTGAATATATTCTTCTACCATTTCGCCACCGAACATATGTTTGATATCAAAAACCAAATTACCAGTATTATTTTATACCAAACGTAATTCAATGAAAAGCAAAAATTTATATTTTCAGAATTTTTAATTTGTATAAGTTATGGAAAGCGGCTATAATATAAGTAATAGGAAACGTTTTGCAAAGATTACGGGAGGTTCTATGAACAATAGCATGAAAAAGAATATCAGACATTTCTTTCTGCTGACTGCTCTTGCTGCAGGCACGATTCATCTTGTGAACCGCTTCATCGATATGACAGCAGAGATGAAAAATATTTTAAAGACGGAAAGCGGCAGTTACTATCACTGGAAGAACGGCAGTATTTTTTATACCAAGCGCGGCTCCGGTTCTCCGCTCCTTCTCATTCACGAATTAAATCCGATCTCTTCTTCCTATGAGTGGTGCAGACTTGTGAAAAAGCTTGAAAAGCATTATACGGTATATACCATAGATCTGTTGGGATGCGGCCGCTCGGACAAGCCTTATCTGACTTATACCAATTACCTGTATGTACAGCTTCTCACAGATTTTATTCATGATGTGATCGGAGAACGCCCGGATGTCGTGACGACAGGCAATTCCATTTCGTTTGCAGTACTTGCCCAGAATATGAATCCGAATCTTCTCGCAAGCATCACTGCGATCAATCCGCCTGCGATGAGCAGCTTTGACCGCACACCGGACAAGTATTCCTCTGTCAAAAAGACACTGCTGGAGCTGCCGATCATAGGAACATTCCTCTACAATGTCCGGACACACGAATCCAATATCCGACGGACACTGCAGAAAACATACTTCAGCAGACCGCAGCTCGTATCCAGTAAAATGCTCGATGCCTACTATGAGGCATCGCACATGAGAAAGAGCCACGGAAAATATCTGATGGCAAGCATCGAGGGACATTACACCGACAATGCAATCGGACATGCCGTGAAAAAGCTTACCGTTCCACTGTATATTATTGAAAGCCGTTCCATGACAGATGCAGTTGCCATTGCAGATTCTTATGCACACAAAAACGCGGCTGTCGAAACCGCCTATATTTCAAATGCAGGTCTAACCCCGCAGCTTGAAGTACCGGATAAGCTTCTGAACATCATGCGGATGTTCTTACATGAAGATCACTAATGTAACGTCATACCTTATACAATCAAATACTTCATAAAATCAAAAGAGAGATGACACGACCGGATCAAGGATCCATCGCATCATCTCTCTTTTCTGTTACTGCAGCGGTTCTTTTGTCGGTGTGCCGGCTTTTCTTGGATAAGCTTTCGGCGTCTTCCGCTCTTTCTCAATCACAACAAACGAACGCTTCTGATCAAACAGATCAAATTTGTAAATATCCTTCACTTCACCACCAAGAAGATAAATGGCTCTCTTTGCCTGTGCGGCTTCCTCATCCACCTCCCCTGATTTATAGGAAATAAATGCTCCTCCCATCTTCACAAACGGAAGACAATACTCGCTGAGAGAGGATAAATTTGCCACGGCACGGGACACGCATAGGTCAAACTGTTCCCGATATAATGTATTTCTGCCCATCTCCTCTGCTCTTCCATGAACAGCGGTCACATCTTCCAATCCGAGTGTGTCAATGACCTCCTGTAAGAAACGGATTCTCTTATTCAGTGAATCCGCCAGCACGATCTGAAGTTTCGGAAAAGCAATCTTTAAAGGAATTCCCGGAAATCCCGCTCCCGTTCCAAGATCCAGAATCCGATATGCCTCCGGTCGATCTTCGAGACTTCTTAAATCCTTCACACGACACAGGGAAAGGCTGTCAAGAAAATGCTTCTCAATTACTTCGTCAAACTCTGTGATAGCGGTCAGGTTCATAACTTTATTCGTTTCTACCAGAAGTTCATAATAGGTTAGAAATTGTCTCATCTGTTTTTCGTCCAGATGGATCTGCAAATCATCCAGACCTTTTTTGAACTTTTCAAGATTATACGCCATAAACCACCTCTCCATTCCTGCGCTCTTTTTCTTTTTATGAATGATACTCCTATGAATGATGCTCCCCATGATGATTCATCTGTTCCATGTACACCAGCAATACCGAAACATCCGCCGGCGATACACCGGAGATACGCGACGCCTGACCGATTGACGTCGGACTGTACAGCTTTAACTTCTGCCGCGCCTCAATGCGCAGACTCGGAACCTCATCATAATCGAATCCTTCCGGTATCTTTTTCTTCTCCAGCTTCTTAAAGCTTTCCACCTGCTTGATCTGTCTGGAAATATACCCATCATACTTAATCAGAATATTAACCTGCTCTCTCACTTCTTCCGGAAGTTCCGATCTCTCATGATCGATCGGCGCCAGCTTATCATAATCAAGCTCCGGTCTGCGCATCAGCTCCGTTAACGTCACACCGGTATTTAACGGTATGCTCCCGTAACTCTCCAGAAGAGCCTGCACTTCTTTGTTCGCACCTACATGAACCTTCGCAACACGGTCAATCTCCTCTTTGATCATCTGCTCTTTTTTACAGACCCAGTCGTACCGCTCTTTTGAGATCAGACCGATCTCATATCCCTTTTTCGTGAGACGCAGATCCGCATTATCCTGGCGAAGCAACAGACGGTATTCCGCACGCGACGTCATCATACGATATGGTTCATGATTCTCCTTCGTCACCAGATCATCAATCAGAACTCCGATATAAGCCTCCGACCGGTCCAGCACCAGCGGCTCTCTTCCGAGAATCTCCATCGCCGCATTGATACCGGCAATGAGTCCCTGACAGGCTGCCTCCTCATAACCGCTGCTGCCGTTGAACTGCCCTCCGGAAAAAAGTCCCCGGATCTTCTTAAATTCAAGAGAGGCATACAGCTGGTTCGGATTGATACAATCATATTCGATCGCATAGGCATTCCGGACAATTTTCACATGTTCCAGTCCCGGCAGAGTGCGGTACATCTCATGCTGCACATCCTCCGGAAGTGATGAGGACATTCCTCCGACATACATCTCATTCGTGTGAAGCCCCTCCGGCTCAATGAAAATCTGATGCCTGTCCTTATCCGCAAACTTAACCACCTTATCCTCAATGGATGGACAGTAACGCGGCCCGGTTCCCTCTATGATTCCCGCATAGATCGGAGACCGGTCCAGATTGTTGCGGATAATCTCATGCGTTTTCTCATTCGTGTAAGTCAGCCAGCAGGACACCTGGTCGATCTGCACATCTTTGGGATTTGTCGTGAAAGAAAACGGAACAACTTTTTCGTCACCTTTCTGCTCTTCCATCTTGGAAAAATCAATCGACCGTTTGTCAATTCTTGCCGGTGTACCGGTCTTGAAGCGGAACATTTCTACTCCATGTGCCAGTAATGAGTCGGTCAGATGATTTGCAGCCATCAAACCGTTCGGTCCGGTATAGGTAATCATCTCGCCGGTCAGACAACGTGCGCGAAGATACGTTCCCGTACACAACACAACCGCCTTACAGTGATACATTGCACCCGAAACCGTCTTTACACCGGTAATCTGCTCACGATCGCCCTCTTTTGTGAGAATCTCGGCAACCTCCGCCTGGCGGATCGTCAGATGCTCCGTATTCTGTAATGTATTCCGCATCTCCATGCTGTAATTTGCCTTATCCGCCTGTGCACGCAGCGAATGAACTGCCGGACCCTTGGATTTGTTCAGCATTTTTGACTGAATAAATGTCTTATCAATATTGATTCCCATCTGGCCGCCAAGCGCATCGATCTCACGAACCAGATGCCCCTTGGAACTTCCGCCGATATTCGGATTACACGGCATCAGGGCAATACTGTCCACACTCACAGTAAAAATAATTGTCTCGAGCCCCAGTCTCGCACAGGCAAGCGCCGCCTCACATCCTGCATGTCCCGCTCCCACAACTGCCACATCATACGTTTCTTCCAAAAGATTCTTAGAATTCATAATCAATACAAGCCCTGCTCTCTCTGATTGCTGTAATAAACTTACCAAACTCCACATGCATCGGATGCTTCTGATATGCATTCAGATCATCCATATTCTTAAAATCAAAAATAAGTGAAAGATCATAATTGCTGTCCGGAGCAGCAGCCGCATTCGTCACAACCTCAAACGTTGCAATCAGGGGAATCTCTCTCATCTCCTCCAAACGGCGCAGTGCCTCCTTCAAATTTGCTTCCTTATTCTCATCCTTCAGCTTAAACATACAGATATGTCGAATCATCGCTGCTTCCTCCTTATCCTATGGTTGCATACTTCCAATAATAGCTGTCCAATGGTTTCTTAAATATTTAGGCCAACTATTTTCCCAGACAAAACTTACTGAATATCTCATTGACCAGATCATCTTCCACCGCTTCCCCGATGATGGTTCCCAGCACCTCATACGCGTTCATCAGATCAATCGAGTAAAAGTCCTCCGGCATTCCATCCGCGATACTCTGCTCTACTAAATGTAAACTAGAAAGCGCCTCCTGTAAAGCGGTTTTATGACGAATGTTCGTAATATAGACTTCATCATTAAAGGTAACTTCTCCCCGGAAAAACATTTCCCGGATCTGCTCGGTAAAGACATCGATTCCCTTCTGCTCTCTCGCCGAAATAGAAATAACCGGACAGTCTTTATCCACATGTACACGAATATCCTCCGCTGTTGTCAACGGCGTTAAGTCCGATTTGTTCAAAAGTACGATCGTGCGTCTTCCATGAAGCAGCTCCATGATCTCCCCGTCGTTCTCATCCAGATTCGTGGAGGCATCCACTACATACAGAATCAGATCTGCATCCTTCACATATTTTCGTGCCTTGTCGACTCCGATTTTTTCCACAATGTCATCCGTATCACGAATCCCTGCAGTGTCTATGATATTGAGTATGATTCCATTCAGGTTAATCTGCTCTTCAAGCACATCCCTTGTAGTACCGGCAATTTCTGTAACGATTGCCCGCTCCTCGCCCAATAGAGTGTTAAGAAGTGACGATTTTCCGGCATTTGGTTTTCCCACAATAACGGTAGAAATTCCCTCTTTTAAGATGCGGCCGTTATCACTAGAAGCCAACAGCTTCTCAATTCTGTCCACTGCACCCTCTATGGTAAGTTCCAGTCTCTCCCCGTAACCATCCAGACTGATATGCTCCGGATCATCAAGCGCCGATTCAATAAATGCGATCTCGTGGAGAATCTCTCCGCGAATCTCTTTGACTGCATCTGAGACAGCGCCGGATAACTGCTTCATGGAACTCTTTAAAGCAAATTCATTCTTCGCCGAAATCACATCAATCACAGATTCCGCCTGAGACAGATCAATACGTCCATTCAAAAATGCACGCTTCGTAAATTCTCCCGGCTCTGCGGGTCTCGCTCCATATTTGATAACTGTCTCCAAAATGCGCTTCATTACGTAAACACCGCCGTGACAGTCAATCTCAACTGTATCTTCCCTAGTGTAACTCCGGGGTCCGCGCATCAGTAAAACCATTACCTCATCAATGACTTCCTCTCCATCCCGGATGTGTCCGTAATGAATCGTGTGTGTCTCCATATCCGAAAGCTTCTTACCGCCCGGCATATGAAAAATCTGATCTGTAATGGAAACCGCTTCTTCCCCGCTGATTCTGACAATTCCGATTCCAGATCCTGCCATGGCAGTCGCAATCGCAGCAATAGTATCTGTTTTCATAAATCTCCTTTAATGAAAGAATGGGGATGTCGGATGACACCCCCATTTTGTACTCTATTTCTTCAGGGTAACAACCACATGTCTGTAAGGCTCCTCGCCTTCACTGTGCGTTGTCACAAACTTATCATTCTGTAAAGTCGAATGAATGACTCTTCTCTCAAACGGATTCATCGGCTCTAAAGAAACCGGGCGCTTCGTTCTCTTCACCTTGTAAGCAATGTTCTTAGCAAGATTCTCGAGCGTCTCTCTTCTTCTCTTCCGGTAATCCTCCGTATCGATCTTGACCTTCACATACTCTTCGGAATTCTTATTCACTGCAAGGTTGGTCAGGTACTGAAGTGCATCCAGCGTCTGTCCTCTCTTACCAATCAGAACACCCATATCGTCTCCCTTTAAGTCAACGTTCACGACATTGCTGTCCTCTTCCTTCTCGATCTGGATCGTGACGGTAAGTCCCATTGCCTTAAATACACTCTCAAGAAAATCACGGATATTATCATTCGTATCATTCTTCCTGCGGGCGCGGATCACAGCATCCTTTCTGTTGATTCCAAGGAAACCTGCGCTTCCCTTTTCAATTACTTCATATTCGATCTTATCATGGGTTGTCCCCAGCTTGATGATGGCTTCTGTGATTGCGTCATCGACTGTCTTTGCTGAAATCTCAATATAATCCATTTTCATCACCATACCCTTTCTAACTTACTCCACCCCGAAACTTACTTTCTGTTGTTGCGCTCGTTAAACTCACGTACCATATTTGCTTTCGCGCTCATGCTTCCGGCTTTTGCCTTCGACTTCGCTGCGTTCGCCTTCTCGATCTCAAGCTCTTTCTCCGCACTGCTCAACTGCTTCTTATTCGCATCTACCATCTGTCTGGTATTCATTTTTGCAGCATTGGAAATCTGGTTCTCGGCGATTCCCATCTTCTCGCGCTTTTTCTTCGCCTTTTCCTGATTCTTCTTGATAATATCTTCAAGATTCATCTTCTCGAAATGCTTGTTCAGGAAATACTGCTGTACAACACGGACAACAGCACCGGCAATCCAGTAGATACCGAGACCGACCGGAACGGTAAAACACATAACCAGTGAGAATAACGGCATCATACGGTTCATCATCTTCATCTGCTGTGCCATCGCATCGCTCTGGTCATTGCCACTTGCAGTCGCCTGCGGCATTAACTTGATGTTCAATACCTGCGTCAGATAAGAAATAATCGGAACCAGCAAGGCTGCAATTACCATAAGGTAAGCACCTGCGGAAAAACTTGATGTAATCACATGAAGCGGTGTATCTGAAATATTCATTCCAAAGAAATTATTTACATGGGACACCGTCTCATAGGTGGATGAAATCTCACTGGAGAGAGCCGGGAATGCATCCTTTAACGCATCCCATCCGCTGGAGTTCATCTTATAAGTAACATCCACGATCGAGTTGGCAATCGCGGTCGGATCCGAAACAGTAAAATTAGCTACCGGCTGTGTCGTAATCTTAAGTGTAGACACCAGATTGGTCATGGTATCCTGATATCCCTCTGTCGCCATGATGCCGTCTACCAGGGATGTTGCATTGCCGCCAAGCGGCTGTGTGAACAAATTCTTAATACCGCTTACATAGGCAGGAACGTTCATGAATACACGATACAAAGCAAACAGAAGCGGCATCTGAATCAGCATCTGTACGCAGCTTCCCATCATGGAAACACCGTACTTCTCATAGACAGCCTGTGTCTCCTGCTGCATTGCCATCATGGATGCCTGATCCTTTTTTCCCTGATACTTTTTATTAATCGCATTCAGCTCCGGCTGCATCTTCTGTGACAGCTTTGAGAACTTCTGCTGCTTATAAGTAAGCGGGAACAGAAGAAGATAAATAATAATCGTAAATATAATGATGGAAAGACCTACATTACCAATTCCAATCTGATCCATCAGATAGTAGACTCCATTCATTACCCATCCAAGTAATTTTGCGATTGGTCCGAGAATCGCACCGTCATACGCTGTTAATAACATTTCTGACACTTAAAATACCTCCACTATGGAACCGGATCATATCCACCTTTTGAAAAAGGATTGCATCTTATAATTCTCCATAAAGCCAGCGTGCCGCCCTTGATGGCTCCGTATTTTTCGACAGCTTCCAGCCCGTACAACGAACAGGTTGGACAATACGGACACTTGGTCGTTTTCATCGGAGAAAGATATTTTCTATAAAATTTTATCAAAGCGATCAAAATTTTTTTCAAAATGATTCCATCTTCTTTTCTTTACTAATGATCTTGTGAAGACCCCCAAGATGCAGCAGCGCACTCTCCACTTCATGATACGAGATGTCCTTCGCTGTGCTTCTTGCGACGACTACAATGTCCAAACCACTATTGAACATGTCTTCATGCAGTCTGTAGCTTTCCCGGATCAGCCGGGTCAGATGATGTCTGATAACACTGTTTCCAACTTTTTTACTCACGGAAATCCCTAAACGATTTCCTTCTGTCTGATTTGAAAGAACGTACATCACAAGGTACCGGTTCGCATATGACTTTCCCCTGCGGTATACGTTCTGGAAATCTTTGGTTTTCTTCAATGACTCGGAATATTTCATTCTGTATGCATGTCCTTTATAGAAGAAAAGACCACATAAGATGTGGCCTAAGCTGACAATTTCTTTCTACCTTTTAATCTTCTTGCAGCCAATACTTTTCTTCCGCCTGCTGTGCTCATTCTGCTTCTGAAACCGTGAACTTTCGCTCTCTGTCTCTTTTTTGGTTGGAATGTCATCTTCATATCGCATTCACCTCCTCTACGTTACAAAACATCATTCTCAATTATATCAGAAAAAGTCTCCAAGTCAAGCATAAAATAATAATCCCGGCCGGCAGAATTCATCTACATTTCCACAATCTGCTCTTTGTGGAAAAAAATAACCACTATATATATAAGGAAGAAACTCATGCCAACTATATCTTGTAAAATTGCTTTCCACAACCATTCCACAAAAAAAAGTAAAATTAAGGATCCCGGAAATCCCTTAAATACGCCGTTGACATAAGTTATCCCCGAAATGTGGATAACTTGTGGATAAAACATGGATAATACACGGACAAGTTGTGAATAAGCATCACAAACGCTGATTTTTGGCGGTCTATAACATGACATCACTTTTTTTCCCTCATAGACACCGTATTTTGCCCAAATAGCGTTTTTTTTCTTTTAAAGTGTTCCCCTACGCCATAGCACTCCAAAGCAAATTAAACATTGATTAAAGCACTAAAATGGTGTAGGATAGAGGGTGTAGGATTTTTTTTAGTATGATAAGAAATTGGAGCGTTTACATGGATCAGATTTTAGAAAAATGGGACGAGATCCTGATGACCGTGAAGACAGAACACGACATCAGCGACATTGCTTTTAACACATTCTTACGTCCCCTTGAATTTTATGGTGTCACTGGGAACACCGCATATATCCTTGTCCCATCCGAGCAGTTGGGACTCAGCTATATTTCCAAGAAGTACTATCTGCCTCTCAAAGTAGCAATCACAGAGATCACCGGAACAGAATACGAGATCAAGTTCATTCTTCCGGAACAGGCGAAGTCGATCGCTTCTTCTCCTAATAAACAGAAAAAGCCTTTTTACTCAGAAGCGGCATCCAAATCGAATCTGAATTCCAATTATACGTTTGATACATTCGTTGTCGGAAGCAATAACCGTTTTGCCCACTCCGCTTCTCTCGCAGTTGCGGAATCTCCGGGCGAGGCATACAATCCTCTCTATATTTATGGAGGACCGGGACTCGGCAAGACGCACCTGATGCATTCCATCGGTCATTTCATCCTGGAGCGCAATCCGGATGCGAAGATTATCTGCGTGACTTCCGAAGAATTTACCAACGAGGTCATCGAGTCCATCCGAAGCGGTAATGCAGCCGCGATGAACAAGTTTCGTGAAAAATACCGTACCATCGATGTTCTGATGATCGATGATGTACAGTTTATTATAGGTAAGGAAAGTACGCAGGAAGAATTTTTCCATACGTTCAATGCCCTCCACTCCGCCGGCAAACAGATTATTCTTACATCCGATAAGCCGCCAAAAGAGATGGAGACACTGGAAGAACGTATCCGTTCCCGTTTCGAGTGGGGTCTGATGGCTGACATCGGAACACCGGACTACGAGACACGAATGGCGATTCTCCGCAAAAAGATCGAAGCGGATGAAATGAACTTAAGCGACGAGATCCTTAATTACATTGCAACCAACATCAAGTCCAACATCCGTGAGCTGGAAGGTGCGCTCAATAAACTGCTCGCCTACTCCAACCTTGAGAAAACGGACATTACAATGGAGATTGCCCAGAAGGAGCTTCAGAATATCATCACTCCGGATAAGCCGAAGGAGATTACGCCTCAGCTTATCATCGAGGTCGTATCGGAGCATTTCCAGATCTCCTTAGATCAGATGATCTCCAAGAACCGGAGCAAAGACATCGCAAGGCCGCGCCAGATTGCCATGTATTTATGTAAGAATATGACCGACACACCGTTAGATTCCATCGGTGCGCTGCTCGGCGGCAGAGATCACTCTACCATCATCCACGGCGTCCAGAAGATTTCGGATGAGTACGAGTCGGACGAGACGACACGCAGTCTCATCGACACCATCAAGAAAAAGATCAACCCGAACTAGATATTCACATTCGGTTGTTGAAATATTGTGTAAGGTTTGTTCATGAAACTGGATAAATATCATTATGTAAACCACTTAAGGTTTCTTTCACATTTTTCTTTCAAGTTTACATAATTTTTTATTCACAGGTTGTCCAGATTTCATCCGCACGTAATTCACAGACTTTCACCCTTCATTTTTTACCTGAAAGTCTTATAGATCAAGGGCTGTGTGACTTATTCACATATAAACACCCCCTAAGAATATTACTTTGAATCTCTTTTTATAACAATCATGTATGGCGTGCGCACCATATATTCCACGAACCACAGGAAGGAGTTATTAACAACTATGAAACTGATCTGTTCCAAATCAAATTTACTGCACGGTGTCAATATCGTATCGAAAGCGGTTCCAACCAGAACCACGATGGCCATTCTGGAGTGTATCCTGATTGATGCTTCTGCCAATGAGATCAAATTAACTGCCAATGATATGGAATTGGGAATCGAGACGAAGATCGAAGGTGAGATCGCAGAACGCGGAGTGATTGCTCTGGATGCCAAGATATTTTCCGAGATCGTGAGAAAGCTTCCTGACAGTGATGTTGTGATTGAGACAGACGCTTCCTTTAAGACGACCATTACCTGTGAAAAAGCAAAGTTCAATATCGTAGGAAAATCCGGAGATGATTTTTCCTATATTCCTTATATCGAGAGAAATGAAGCCATCACGTTATCTCAATTCACTTTAAAAGAAGTCATTCGCCAGACGATCTTCTCGATCGCGGACAACGACAACAACAAGCTGATGACCGGAGAACTTTTTGAGATCGAGGAGAATCATTTGAAAGTGGTATCTCTGGACGGTCATCGTATTTCTATCCGCAATATTGAGTTAAAGAATAACTATGAGCACAAAAAGGTTGTCGTTCCTGGAAAGACGCTGCAGGAAGTCAGCAAGATTCTTCCGGGAAGCGCGGAGGAAAATGTCAATATGTTCCTGACCGACAATCATATTGTATTTGAGTTTGACGATACGACTGTCGTTTCAAGACTGATCGAGGGAGAATACTTTAAGATCGAGCAGATGCTCTCCTCCGATTATGAGACAAAGGTCAAGATCAACAAGCGTGAGCTGTTAGACTGTATCGACCGTGCGACGCTCCTCGTCAAAGAGGGTGACAAAAAGCCGATCATCATGAATGTGACAGACGGAAACATGGAGTTAAAGATCAATTCCTTCATCGGTTCTATGAATGAGGATATTGATATTGTAAAAGATGGCAAGGATATTTTAATCGGATTCAACCCGAAGTTCTTCATTGACGCGCTTCGCGTGATCGATGAGGAGGAGGTAAGCCTTTACATGGTGAATCCAAAGGCACCGTGTTTTATCAAGGATGATGAAGGAAAGTTCATTTATCTGATACTGCCGGTGAACTTTAATGCCAGCACCGTTTAGAAACGAGGCGTAGGAGAGATATGATAGAAATAGAGATTCGCAAAGAGGATGAATTCATCAAACTGGGACAGGCACTGAAAAAAGCCGGACTTGTAGAGTCCGGAGTGGATGCCAAGTTCGTGATCCAGGATGGACTTGTAACTGTGAACGGGGAAGTAGAGACGCAGAGAGGAAAGAAGCTGCACGGCGGTGAACTTGTTTCCTATAATGGCGAGACAGTAAAGATAGTCAGATGAACATTCGGTCAATCGAGCTTAAGAATTTCAGAAATTACGAAAATTTAGAGATTTCTTTTGATGAAGGAACCAATATTTTATTCGGGGATAATGCGCAGGGCAAGACTAATATCTTAGAGGCGGCATATATGAGCGGGACGACCAAGTCCCACAAAGGTAGCCGTGACAGGGAGATGATCCGCTTCGGTGAGGAAGAGGCTCATTTAAAAACGGTTGTCGTGCGCGGCGGCAGAGAATATCAGATCGATATGCATCTGAAGAAGAACCGCGCCAAGGGGATTGCCATCGACAAGATTCCGATCAAAAAAGCCAGTGAGCTTTTCGGAATTTTAAATATTGTCTTTTTTTCACCAGAAGATCTGAATATTATCAAGAATGGTCCGGTGGAGAGGCGCAGATTTTTAGATTCCGAATTGTGCCAGCTGGATCGGATCTATCTGGCAGACCTCACAAATTACAATAAAATCTTAGCGCAGCGCAACAAGCTATTAAAAGATATGATCTATCGTCCGAGTCTTTCCGATACGCTGCCCGTCTGGGACATGCAGCTTATTGAGACCGGGAAGAAGATCATCCGACGCAGAAAACAGTTCGTGGATGAACTCCGGGAGATTGTAAGTGACATTCACTACCGCATTTCCGGCGGAAAGGAAGAGCTTTTTTTAAAATATGAGCCGAATATCGACGATATCTTTTTTGAAGATGAACTTAGCAGGGCGAAGGAAAAGGACAAAAAGCTTTGTCAGACATCGGTGGGACCGCACAGGGACGACCTGCTGTTCTCGATCGGTGACGTCGATATCCGAAAGTACGGTTCACAGGGACAGCAGAGAACATCGGCGTTGTCGCTGAAGTTGTCCGAGATTGAACTTGTGAGGAAGTCCATTTCCGATACGCCGGTGTTGCTGCTGGATGATGTGTTATCTGAGCTTGACAGCAGCCGTCAGAATTATCTGCTGAACAATATTTCCGATACGCAGACCATCATTACCTGTACGGGACTGGATGAATTTGTGAGAAATCGTTTTACGGTAAACCGGGTATTTGAAGTCATAGCCGGTCATGTATATGAGCGATCAATATAGTAAGCGTGAGCCGTTTTTATGGCTGATGCAGAAATGGAGAATAAAATGGGTACAGAAAATGAATACGGAGCAGATCAAATCCAGATATTAGAGGGACTTGAGGCAGTCAGAAAAAGACCCGGAATGTACATTGGAAGTACATCTGCGAGAGGACTTCATCATCTGGTATATGAGATTGTAGATAATGCAGTTGATGAGGCGCTTGCCGGATATTGTAAAAATATTGAAGTGACGATCAATCCGGACAATTCCATCACGGTGGAGGATGACGGACGCGGTATCCCGGTCGGGATGAATCACAAAGCCGGAAAGTCTGCACTGGAGGTTGTATACACGGTGCTTCATGCCGGCGGAAAGTTTGGCGGCGGCGGATATAAGGTATCCGGCGGTCTCCACGGAGTAGGAGCATCGGTTGTAAATGCCCTATCCACGAAGCTTTCTGTTGAGGTATACAAGGATGGACAGATTTACAGTCAGAGTTATAAGATTGGCAAGCCGGATGAACCTGTTAAGGTTATCGGTAAGTGTTCTGCCGAAAAACACGGAACGAAGGTTACCTTCCATCCGGATCCAACGATCTTTGAGGAAACCGTCTATGATTACGATACGTTAAAACAGAGACTGCGCGAGACCGCCTTTTTAACAAAAGGCTTAAGAATTGTGCTCTCCGACGCCAGAGTGGATCCGGTGCATACACACGAATTCCACTATGCAGGCGGTATCAAGGAATTTGTGACCTACTTGAACAAGAGCAAGGAAGCGCTCTATCCGGAAGTCATCTACTGCGAGGGAACCAGGGACGGAGTCTATGTGGAAGTTGCCATGCAGCACAACGATTCCTACAATGATGCGACTTACAGCTTTGTCAATAATATCATCACACCGGAAGGCGGTACACATCTTGCCGGTTTCCGTAATGCATTGACGAAGACTTTCAATACCTATGCGCGTGCGAATAAGATTTTAAAGGATACGGAGCCGGCGCTCACCGGAGACGATATCCGCGAGGGACTCACGGCGATCATCAGCATCAAGATCGAGGAGCCGCAGTTCGAGGGACAGACGAAGCAGAAGCTCGGCAACAGCGAGGCGCGAGGCGCCGTTGACTCGGTTGTCAGCGAGCAGCTCACCTACTTCCTGGAGCAGAATCCTACGGTGGCGAAGAACATCTGTGAAAAATCACTGCTCGCGCAGCGCGCGAGGGAAGCGGCGAGAAAAGCGCGTGATCTCACCAGAAGAAAGACCGCCCTCGAGGGAATGTCTCTTCCGGGCAAGCTTGCCGACTGTTCCGACAAAGACCCGAAGAACTGCGAGATCTTTATCGTAGAGGGAGATTCCGCCGGCGGTTCCGCAAAGACGGCGAGAAGCCGTGCAACGCAGGCGATCCTGCCGCTCCGCGGTAAGATTTTGAATGTGGAGAAGGCAAGATTAGACAAGATTTATGGCAATGCTGAGATCAAAGCGATGATTACCGCGTTTGGTACCGGTATTCATGAAGATTTTGACATCAGTAAGCTCCGCTATAATAAGATCATCATTATGACTGATGCCGATGTCGACGGTGCACACATTGCAACGCTGATGCTGACCTTTTTGTACCGCTTCATGCCGGAGCTGATTAAGCAGGGACATGTCTATCTGGCTACTCCACCGCTCTATAAGATCGAGAAGAACAAGAACGTGTGGTATGCGTACGATGATAACGAATTAAACAGCATTCTGACAGAGATCGGCCGCGACGGCAACAACAAGATCCAGCGATACAAAGGACTTGGTGAGATGGATGCCGAGCAGCTCTGGGAGACGACCATGGATCCGGAGAAGCGTATCTTAAAGCGTGTCATGATTGATGAGGAGAATTCTTCTGAGATTGATGTGACATTTACGACGCTCATGGGAGACAAGGTAGAGCCGCGCCGTGAATTTATCGAGGAAAATGCAAAGTATGTACAGAATCTTGATATCTGACAGACGGACTGTACAGAGTATGTAATTGATAGAAATGGAGAAAAATCCTATGGATGACAAGATTTTTGACCAGATACATGATGTGGATCTGAAGAAAACAATGGAAAGTTCCTACATCGACTATGCCATGAGTGTCATTGCACAGCGTGCGCTGCCGGATGTAAGAGATGGTTTGAAGCCGGTACAGAGGCGTGTCCTCTATTCCATGATTGAGCTGAACAACGGACCGGACAAGCCGCACCGTAAATGTGCGCGTATCGTCGGTGATACGATGGGTAAATACCATCCGCACGGCGACAGCTCAATCTACGGAGCACTCGTCAATATGGCACAGGACTGGTCATTCCGTTATCCGCTTGTCGACGGACATGGAAATTTTGGTTCCGTCGATGGTGACGGCGCTGCTGCTATGCGATACACTGAGGCAAGACTTTCCAAGATTTCCATGGAAATGCTTGCGGACATCGGAAAAGATACGGTTGATTTTGTTCCGAACTTCGATGAGACGGAAAAAGAGCCTACAGTGCTTCCGTCCCGTTTTCCGAATCTGTTAGTCAACGGTACGACCGGTATCGCTGTCGGAATGGCGACCAATATTCCGCCGCACAATCTGCGCGAGGTCATTAACGGTGTGGTAAAGATCATTGATAACCAGGTGTTGGAAGACCGGGGTACCGATATCGAGGAACTTTTGACGATCGTCAAGGGACCGGATTTTCCTACCGGAGGTACGATTCTCGGAACAGCCGGAATCAACGAAGCGTACCGTACCGGACGCGGAAAAGTCAGAGTCCGTGCGGTGACCAGCATTGAGCCGATGCAGAACGGCAAGAACCGTATTGTTGTGACAGAGCTTCCGTACATGGTAAACAAGGCGCGTCTGATCGAGAAGATCGCGGAGCTTGTCAGAGATAAGAAAATCGACGGCATCACCGATCTGCGGGATGAGTCCGACCGTCAAGGTATGAGAATCTGCATCGAACTCCGCCGTGATGTGAACCCGAATGTCGTGCTGAACCTTCTGTACAAGCATACACAGCTTCAGGATACGTTCGGTGTTATTATGCTGGCACTCGTTGACAACCAGCCGAAGGTCTTAAATCTTTACGAGATGCTCAACTATTACCTGATCCATCAGGAAGAAGTTGTCACCAGAAGAACGAAATATGATCTGAACAAGGCGGAAGAACGTGCCCATATCTTACAGGGATTATTAACAGCACTTGATAATATCGATGAAGTTATCAACATTATCCGCAGCAGCAAGAACACCCAGGAAGCAAAAGACCGCTTAATGGAGCGTTTTTCGCTGACGGACGTACAGGCACAGGCGATCGTGGATATGCGTCTGCGTGCTCTGACAGGTCTGGAACGCGAGAAGCTGGAGAACGAATACGCGGAATTGATGGAGCGCATCACAGAGTTGAAGGCAATTCTTGCCGACAAGAAAAAGCTGCTCGGCGTCATCCGTGAGGAGATTCTTCTGATCGCCGACAAGTACGGGGATGACAGAAGAACATCCATCGGTTTTGACGAATATGATATTTCCATGGAGGATTTGATTCCGGTTACCAATACCGTCATTACCATGACGAAGCTTGGATATATCAAGCGTATGAGCCTTGACAATTTCCGTGCGCAGAACCGCGGGGGCAAGGGAATCAAGGGAATGGAGACCATTGATGACGATTACATCGAGGAACTTCTGATGACGACATCGCACCATTACCTGATGTTCTTCACGAATACCGGCCGTGTATACCGCATGAAGGCTTATGAGATTCCGGAGGCAAGCAGAACCGCGCGCGGTACCGCAATAATCAACCTGCTTCAGCTGCAGCCGGGCGAGAAGATTACTGCGGTCATTCCGATCCGGGAGTACACCGAGGGACATTTCCTTTTCATGGCGACAAAGAAAGGTATCGTGAAGAAGACACCGATCACCGATTATGCAAATGTGAGAAAGACAGGTCTTGCAGCCATCAATCTGCGCGAGGACGACGAGCTGATCGAGGTGAAGAAGACCGATAATAATCAGGATATTTTCCTTGTCACCAAATACGGACAGTGTATCCGGTTCAAGGAGACAGATGTAAGAAAGACAGGCAGAACATCCATGGGCGTCATTGGTATGAACCTGACAGACGGAGATGAGGTCGTCGGCATGCAGATGGAATCCCAGGGAGATTCCCTGATGATCGTTTCCGAAAAAGGTCTCGGAAAGTGCACGTTAATCTCCGAGTTTACCACACAGAACCGTGGCGGTAAGGGTGTGAAGTGCTACAAGATTACCGAGAAAACAGGTAATATTGTCGGTGTCAAGGCAGTCAACCATGACAATGAAATAATGTTAATCACGACAGAGGGTATCATTATCCGCATTAAGGTAGCGGATACGGCACTTCTTGGACGTATTACCTCCGGTGTCAAGCTGATCAATCTGGACGAGAATGTGACTGTGGCAAGCATTGCGAAGGTGCGCGAGAATAAGGAGCTTGAGACAGCCGATACTTCTGAGCTTCTGACCGATGAGGAAGAGGCGGCAAGCGCGGCTCTTGCAGCAGAAAATGCGAAGAAAGCAGCCGGTCAGTCAGACAATTCCGAGACGGATGACGAGCTGATGGATGAGCTGTTGAAGCGTGCTGAAGACGATGCCAAGGATGACAGTGACGAGGAATAAGCATTTTTCTAAAAATAAAAGAAAAATAAAAAATATAAAAAAAATATAAAGATACATTTGACATCGTATAGCCTTTTATATATGATAGAGTGTGAAGAGAGATTTTACTATTAAGGAGGAACAGGTTATATGAGTACTTATGGAGCAATTCTTGGAGCAAGCATCGGTGTCATTCTGTTATGTCTTGTTGTTATGGTAGCATGCTATGTGTTATATGCAGTTTCCCACATGAAGGCATTAAAGGCACTGGGATACAAAAATGCATGGCTTGCATGGATTCCATACGGTGTATTTTATGCATGTGCGGATGCAGCAGCAGAGGGGGAAGGCGAAAAGGTAAAATTATTCGGAAGTCTTGAGCTTCCGGTAATGGTATTCAAGCTCTGGTGGATTTTACCGGTTGCACTGTTATTCATTCCGGTAAACGGCACGGTAGAAAATGTCATCACAATCGTATTAAACGTTGTATTCTTAGGATGCAGCTACGCTAAGATGTATGCAAAGTTAGAGGGAAAGCAGGAGAGCGAGACACAGGCAATCGGCTGTGTATCCGGTCTGATCCCGATCATTGCAGTTGTAAAATTCCTGTCTTATAAGGGAAACAACTAAAATCGAAGATGTATCGGAACCCGCGGTTAAAAGACCGCGGGTTTTTCTTATTCCTTTATTTACATTTGAAATACCAGGTGTTATAGTAAATCACGGATGATATTCCGCAGCGCGGAAATGATACCGGAGAAGAAAAGAGAACGAATCTTAGATCGCCAGTTTCCGACGGGACATGGATCGAGGAGACCATGATTTCACAGGAGAGGTGCCGCATACTGCTTCCGGGAGGAGGCGTTTGTATTTCATTGAATGATGTACAGACCGAACGTATGCAGATCGGTTTTATTGGTGCCGGCAAGGTCGGCGTGTCACTTGGCAAATATTTTAAAGAAAAGGGCAGGAACGTAGGAGGTTATTACAGCCTGACCCGCGCGTCTGCTGCATGGGCAGCAGCATTTACACAGACAACCTGTTATGAAAGTTTAGAAGAAATCATCAGCAGTTGCGGCATGATTCTATTTACTGTACCGGATTCCGCCATCGCAGAAGTGTGGCAGCAGGCAAAGCCCTATGTATCCGGTAAAGTGATCGGTCATTGCAGCGGTCTTTACAGTTCAGACATCTTTTCAGACTGGGACAGCATGAACTGTCATGCATGTTCCGTACATCCTCTTGCTGCAATCAGCAGCAAAGAAAATGCATGGAGAGAATTATCCGGCGTATTGTTCACACTCGAGGGAGACTCCTCCTATGTGAAGGATCTGGAGACATTTTTCCATTCCATGGGCAATCGTACCCGTATCATTTCCAAAGAAGACAAAATCAAATATCACGCGGCGGCAGCAATCTCATCCAACTATATGACTGCCTTATTTTCCATGTCCGAGCAGCTGCTTCTCGACTGCGGATTCGCACAGGAGGAAGCGCGAAGCGAGCTCTATGCACTTGCAAAGGGAAATCTGGATCACATTCTGACACAGGGATGCGTGCAGTCTCTCACAGGTCCGCTGGAGAGAAATGATTGTGCGACCGTAGAAAAACATATTTCCGCGTTAAATGTAAAACAGCGGAAAATATATACTTCCTGTGCCGAATATCTCACAGATCTCGCACAGAGCAAGCATCCAGATCGTGATTACACGGAGATGAGAAAATTGTGCAGAAACGGGGAACACAGCCCGGGCGCGGAATGCGCGGAAACAGTGTAAACAGGAAAACACAGTCTATGCGCCTGGGGCGCAGGAAAAGTGGAGGGAAACATGAAAAACACAGTATTGACGTTACAGAAGCAGAAGGAAGAACACGATAAGATCGTCATGGTGACGGCTTATGATTACACGACGGCAAAGATCATGGATGAAGCCGGTGTCAACACGATCCTCGTCGGGGATTCATTGGGAATGGTAATGCTCGGATATGAGGATACGCTCTCTGTGACCATGGAAGATATGATTCATCACACGGCAGCGGTTTCACGCGGTGCAAAAGATGCATTTGTAGTTGCGGATATGCCGTTTATGTCCTACCAGACATCCGTGTACGACGCAGTGGTCAATGCCGGAAGACTGATGAAGGAAGGCCGCGCGAATGCGGTAAAGCTGGAGGGTGGTGTGGAATTTGCACCTCACATCGAGGCGATCGTGAAGGCATCCATTCCGGTTGTGGCGCACATCGGATTGACCCCCCAGTCTGTCAATGCATTCGGTGGATTCAAAGTGCAGGGAAAAGATGTGGAGGCAGCGAAAAAGCTTCTGGCCGACGCGAAGGCAGTGGAAGCGGCAGGTGCCTGCATGGTCGTGATGGAGTGTGTGCCGGCGAAACTGGCAGCTAAGATATCAGAAGAACTTACGATTCCGACCATCGGTATCGGTGCGGGAGCAGGCTGTGACGGACAGGTGCTCGTCTACCAGGATCTGCTCGCCATGTATGGTGATTTCCGTCCGAAATTTGTAAAAGTATTTGCAAACGTAGGAGAAGTAATGCGCGAGGGCGTCAAAGCATATATCAAAGAGACAAAAGAGGGAACATTTCCGGGCGAGGAACATTGCTTTAAGATCGATGACTCAGTGATTGAAAAGTTATACTAAATGACAGATCATGCCGAAAGGAGCAGATTATGAAAATCGTATCAACCATAGAAGAAGTAAGAGCACAGGTGAAGGAGTGGAAAAAGGAAGGACAGAGCATTGGGTTTGTGCCGACCATGGGCTACCTGCATGAGGGACATATGAGCCTGATCGATGCAGCCGGAGAAAATGACAAGGTTGTTGTGAGCATTTTTGTCAATCCGATGCAGTTTGGGCCGACGGAGGATCTCGCAAGCTATCCGAGAGATCTGGAACATGATGCGAAGCTCTGTGAGGAGCACGGTGTGGATCTCATTTTCCATCCGACACCGGAGGAGATGTACGGGGATCAGTTTTATTCTTATGTGGATATGGATGTGCTGACCAAGGAGCTTTGCGGACTCAGCAGACCGGTACACTTCCGCGGCGTGTGCACGGTTGTGACAAAGCTTTTCAATATTGTAACGCCGGACCGCGCATATTTCGGACAGAAAGACGCGCAGCAGCTCGCGGTCATCAAGAGAATGGTGAAAGATCTGAACATGCCGCTTACGATTACCGGCTGCCCGATCATCCGTGAAGCGGACGGACTTGCAAAAAGTTCCCGCAACACCTATCTGTCTATAGAGGAGCGGAAGGCGGCGCTCGTGTTAAGCCGTTCCATCTTCCTTGGAAAAGAGATGGTGGAAAAGGGAGAGCGCGACTGCAAAAGGATTCTTGCCGCAATGACAGCGGAGATTGAAAAAGAGCCTCTCGCAAAGATTGACTATGTAAAAATCGTAGATCTTGACACGATGCAGCAGGTAGAGAAGATCGACAGAGGAATCCTTGCCGCGATAGCGGTCTATATCGGAAAGACAAGACTGATCGATAATTTTATGTATGAATTGGAGAACTAGGCGATGACAATTACAATGTTGAAAGCAAAAATACACCGCGCAACAGTAACACAAGCGGAATTAGACTACGTTGGGAGCATTACCGTGGATATGGATCTGCTGGAGCAGGCGGGAATCCTGGAATACGAGAAGGTACAGATCGTGGATGTCAACAACGGCTCCCGCTTTGAGACCTACACGATTGCCGGGGAGCGAGGCAGCGGCGTGATGTGCTTAAACGGTGCGGCGGCACGCATGGTGCAGACCGGCGACAAGATTATTCTGATGGCATACGCGCAGGTGACACCGGAGGAAGCATCAGAGCTTCGTCCAACGGTGCTTTTCGTGGATGAGAAAAATAAAGTCACAAAGGTGACAAATTACGAAAAACACGGAGAAATCGGATAGTAAAGGATTGTTTCATAAAATTCAATGGACTATAATGATTCTTATGAGTACGTGGAAAAGGCATTGGACAAAGGAGAATGATTATGCCGCAGAATTTTTATGAACTGGTCTGGATTTTTATTATCTATGCATTTATCGGTTGGTGTACCGAGGTATCCTACGCTGCACTCGATACCGGAAAGTTCGTGAACCGTGGATTTTTAAACGGTCCGTACTGTCCGATCTATGGGTGCGGCGTGGTGATTGTGGTGGCCATCCTGACACCTCTGAAAGAAAATCTGCTGATCCTGTTTGCAGGATCTTTTCTTCTTACCTCTGTGCTGGAGTACATTACGGGTTATATTCTGGAAAAAGTATTTCACAACAAGTGGTGGGACTATTCTGACAAGCCATTCAACATCAAAGGTTACGTCTGCCTGAAGTTTTCGATCTACTGGGGACTGGCATGTACCTTTATCATGGATATCATTCATCCGATCATTTATGCAGCCATCCGCTTTATTCCGTTCGTGCTTGGCGTAGTGCTGCTCAGTATTATCATGTGCGTGTTTGCGGCAGACTGCATCATCACGGTGACGACGATTCTGAAATTCAATAAGCGCTTAAAGGTCATGGATGAGATGGCGGCGTCTATTCACCGGCTGTCCGATGAGATCGGCGAAAATATCTATGAAAATGTGACAGACGTTATTGAAAAATCCGAGAAATTCCAGGAAACACATGTGGAGCTGATGGATAAGATCAGCGAGACGAAGGAAAATATTTACGGGCTGCCGCAGACAGCGAAGGATAAACTTGCGGAGACAACGGGAGCGGCGAAGGATAAGCTTGCGGAGACGACGGGAGCAGCGAAGGATAAACTTGCGGAGACGACAGGGGCAGCGAAGGATAAGCTTGCGGAGACGACGGGAGCGGCGAAGGATAAGCTTTCAGAGACCAAGGAGAGTATTTCGGAACTGCCGCAGACAGCGAAGAACAAGCTTGCCGAGAAGGCAGAGAATTATGCAGCTTCCCGTGAGGAGAAAAAGCGCGAACGCGAACTTGCACTCGAGGAGAAAAAGCGCGAGCGCGCAGAACTTATGGAGCGCTACGAGAAGCTGTACGAGGAGAAAAGCTTTGGTTTTCAGCGTCTGATGAAGGCATTCCCGGATATGAAGTCGCGGGATAACAACGAGACGCTGGAAAAATTCAAGATTCACTTTAATATCAAAAAGAAAGACGAAAACAAAAAAGATCAGGCATCCTAAACGCCACATACACAGCAGACAGGGAGAAAAAGAACGGTATGATAAGAACAATTCAAACAGATGAGATTACAAAAAATATCAAAGAAATGTGTATACAGGCAAATCATTATCTGTCCGCGGATATGGATGCGGCGATGAAGCATGCCGCTGACACAGAACAGTCTGAACTCGGGAAAAAGATTTTACATCAGCTGCAGGACAATTTAAAGATTGCGGACGAGGAGATGATTCCGATCTGTCAGGACACCGGAATGGCAGTGATCTTTCTGGAAGTCGGACAGGATGTCCATTTTGAGGGCGCAGCGATTGAGGATGCCGTTAACGAGGGAGTCCGTCAGGGATACACAGAGGGATTCCTGCGCAAATCCGTTGTCGGTGATCCGCTCATTCGTGAAAATACAAAAGATAACACGCCGGCAGTCATTCATTATTCCATCGTGCCGGGCGATCAGGTAAAGATCACCATGGCGCCGAAAGGATTCGGCAGTGAAAATATGAGCCGCGTGTTCATGTTAAAACCGGCGGACGGCATCGAGGGAGTCAGGCATGCGATTCTTACCGCCGTAAAGGATGCGGGGCCGAATGCATGTCCGCCGATGGTCGTCGGAGTCGGCATTGGCGGTACATTTGAAAAATGTGCGCTTCTCGCCAAGCAGGCGCTCACGAGACCGGTCGATGAACATTCCGATATCCCCTATGTTAAAGATCTCGAGGAAGAGATGCTTTCAAAGATCAATCAGCTTGGAATCGGACCGGGAGGACTCGGAGGAACGACGACGGCTCTTGCAGTGAACATCAATACCTATCCGACACACATTGCGGGACTTCCGGTGGCTGTCAATATCTGCTGCCACGTGAACCGGCACGTTGTAAGAACACTGTAAGAGAAAATATGCCGGTTTTTCCACAAACAGAAAATGAAATGTTGATAAGCAGGATGATGAGAGGGAAAGATATGGATAAACATATTGCAACACCAATTACGGAAGAGGTTACCAGAGATTTAAAAGCCGGGGACTATGTCTATCTGACAGGAACCATGTATGTGGCGCGCGATGCGGCACATAAGCGCATGATCGAGGCATTGGACCGGGGCGAGGAGCTTCCGATTGACATCAGGGATGCGACGATCTATTATATGGGACCGTCTCCCGCCAGGGAGGGTCGTCCGATCGGATCTGCCGGACCGACCACAGCCACCCGTATGGACAAATACGCTCCGAGACTGTTGGATCTCGGTGAGAAGGCAATGATTGGAAAAGGAAAGCGTTCAAAAGAAGTGATTGACGCGGTGATCCGCAACCACGCCGTCTATTTTGCAGCCATCGGCGGAGCCGGCGCACTGCTTTCCAAATGCATCACAAAATCTGAGATTGTATGTTATGAGGATCTCGGCGCGGAGGCAATCCGCAAGATCGAGGTAAAAGATTTTCCGGTCATCGTCGTGATCGACCGCGAGGGAAACAACCTCTACGAGACAGCAATCCGACAGTATCACACATTAGAAGAAATGTAGCGGGTCATTTTCCTGCAACAAAAAAGAGCCTTTCGGCTCTTTTTTCTTCCGGTCTTATTCCAGAACAAGCAGCAGAGACATTTTGAAACGTCCCTTTGCGGTTACGCTGTGCAGACCGTTCTTCTCAAAACGGAAGCTCTCACCTGCGTTTAAGGTATAGTCGGTACCCTCGTATCCGATGACAGCTGTACCCTCAAGCGCGGTCAGGATTGCGTTGCCCGGTGCGCGGTGCGGTGTCAGTCCGGTTCCCTCATCGAATGCCATGAGGACAAACTTCATTGTATCATTGTGTACGATATCCACGTTTGCAATACTTCCCTCCTCGTAAGAGATCAGTTTCTTCAGATTCAATACCTCTTTTGCTTTAACAAGATCGTTCATAGTGTTCTCCTTTTTTGTAATAATTTCTGTATAGATACAACCCTCGCCGGTTTTGACGCCGCAGAGAGTTTTTTCCGGTACGAGCAATATCTCATCCGGGTGCAGATCCATTGTTTCCGGCTGTTCACCGATGAGAAACGTTCCGGTGCCGGCGGCTCCGATATAGATGGACATCGTATCGTAGCTTTCCGGTGTGATGGATGTGCCTGCGCCCAGGGAAAACCAGGTAGCGGAATTGGAAGTGCCGAGTCCGGTATTTCGTGAGATGGTCATCTCCGCGCGGATCGGGCGCTTTGCTGCGATGGTAAATACGCCTTCTGACATAGTAGATCCTTTCTGTCACATCGCTTTGTCTGTCAGGGAGACAGGTACGATGCTTTTTATTTTTTTCTGATGATGGCTGAACTCATTGACAACCACATTGACGTCAAAGGACACGGAAATATTCTTTTCTGTCAGAACTTTTTCCGTGCTGCCGTAGAAAAAAGTGCCTTTGTGATTCATCATAAAAGCCTCGTCGGCGACAGACATGGCGTTGGTCGGATAGTGCGTGTTCATGATTGCGCTGATGCCGTCCTCGTGGGAGAGCCGGTCGATCATGTTGAGAACCAGAATCTGATTGTGAAAATCAAGACCTGTTTCCGGCTCGTCGAGAATGATCAGCTTCGGTTCATTGATCAGTGCGCGCGCGATCAGTACCATCTGAAGTTCTCCGCCGCTCATGCGGTTGCAGTCTTTTTTGGCAAGATGCGTGATGCCTGTTTTCTCCATCATGGCTTCCGCCATCTCAATCTCCCGTCTGCCGGGCTGTTCAAAAACGCCAAGATGCGAACAGCGGCCGAGCATGACCATTTCCAGTCCGGTGTAGGAAAAAGCAAAACCGTGGCTCTGCGGAATGTAGGAGACATTGCTCCACAATTCCTTTGGTTTTAATGTTTTGATGTCCTGCCCGTACAGAAAAGTCGCACCCTCTCTCCAGGGGAGCAGACCGATCATGCATTTTAATAGTGTGGTCTTTCCGATACCGTTGGGACCTAAGATTGCTAAAATATGACCTTCCTCTAATGAGAGATTGATATCAGCTAATATTATATCCTGTTTGGGATATCCAAAACAGCCATTTTTTATTTCAAGAATCATTGCAGATTGCTCCTGTTCTTATTCAGCAGTGAAATAAAGACCGGTGCTCCGATGATGGCGGTCAGAATGGACAGCGGAAGCTCGATGACGCTGATGGTTCTTGAGAGTGTGTCAATCAGAATCATAAAGCTTGCACCGAGACTTAAGCTGATGGGAACCACATAACGGTTGTTGCTTCCGACAAGCATTCTGGCGCAGTGCGGGACTAAGAGACCGATCCAGCCGACCTGACCGCACATGGATACCGCCGAGGCAGTAATGACTGTCGACGCCAGGATGAATATCATCTGTGTCCGTTTTAAGTTGATGCCGCTGGCTTTCGCTTCATCCTCGCTTAAGGATAAAATATTCAGTCTCCATCGGAGCAGATAGATGACGACGATTCCAATGAGAATGAGCGGAGAACCGATCAGCAATTTTTTATAAGTGGCGCTTGTGAAGCTGCCCATCAGCCAGTAAGTAATTTCCGGAAGCTTGTCCTGTGGGTCGGCCGTATATTTCAGCAGAGAGCCGATGGCGTTAAACAGGGAGGAGGCGATCACGCCTGCCAGCACAAGATAGACCACCTGGCGGTTCTCATTTTTTCCTGCGATCTTTAACGTAAAAAATACGGAGGCAAGTCCGAACGCAAGTGCAATGAGCTGTGTCTCCAGAATACCGCAGGAAAGGATGATCGCAAGGATCGCTCCCACGCAGGTGCCGCTGGTAACACCGAGAATGTCCGGTGTTGCCAGTGGATTGGAAAACAGCGATTGGAACGTGTTTCCTGCGCAGGTAAGACCTGCTCCCACAATAATTGCCATCAGAATACGCGGCAGCCGCAGATTGATTACAATGGAGTAATTCTGCGCATGTCCCTCATTTCCCGTGAAAACATCGCGGAAAACAGTGATTACGTCGCCGACCGGCACATTCATTCTGCCGAGGCAGATACAGATCAGTGCGGTGACAAGCGGCAGCAGTATCATTAAGAGAATGGCAAGCGGTGTAAAATGCCCCCGTTTGATCAAAAAATTATCATTCATCAGTACTGAAGCATTTCCTCCATTTCCTCATCGGTAACATCATAGCCATACCAGTCATGGTAATATTCACGGATGGTATCCTCCAGAGGATAGTCTGCGAAAACTTCCGGGTAAGTGTTGCATGCAAGCCATGCGAATACCAGCGGAGCGTCCGGGTTTGGTGTAAACCAGTTCCACATGCCAAGCGTTGTGTCATAGACACGTCCGTCCTGAACAGCTTTGATGGAGGAGAAATCGGTTCCTTCTACCCTGTTCTCCAGCACGTCCTCCGAGGTAAGACCGATGAGTCCCGGACCGTCGACAAACAGAATATCCGGATTCCAGTCGTAGATCTGTTCCATGCTCACCTGTGTAAAGCCGGTTGCCTCCGCGGCAACGTCCGTGACACCTAAGTGTTTCATCCAGTAGGTACCAAAGGTTCCGTTGCCGGATACCTGCGGTACGCCATCGCTGTATTTCCACAGAATCAGTGCGCTCGGGCGCTCATCCTCCGGAACGGCTGCAATCCTTGCCTCCACATCCGCAACAATCTCGTCGCCGGCAGCAGTGAAAGCATCGGTCTTGCCTTCCTCACCGAAGACATCCTCCAGAAGATCCAGCCACTGTTTGTAGCGGTTTAACGGATCAGCTTCTGTCTCGTGACCGACGGTTGCAAATCCGATACACGGAATGCCGCTCTCCTGTAAGATCTCTGCGTGTGCCGTATTGCCGGCATTGTATAAGATGACATCCGGTTCTAACTTCATGATTTCCTCGATATTCAGATCACTCTGTGCATAGACGGTATCCGCGGATTCCATCAGCTCCGGTGCGATATTTTTGAGAACCGTCTTTGAGATGGTATCCTTGAAAGAACCGCAGTAGCCTACGATATAAGGAGCTTCCCCGCCGAAATAGGACATGTAGGTGGAGAGAATCGGAATCTGGTCAATCACTACGCGGGTAATGTGATTCGGAACTTCCACAGTGTTGCCGGCATGGTCAACCACAGTGTGGGTGCCGGTGTCCTCGGTGGCAGCAGTTTCAGTGTCTACGCTCTCCGCCGATTCGGAAGCGGCAGCAGTCTCGGTGGCTGCTGTGGCTCCGTTATCTGAAGTATTCTCTGTTCCGGAAGCCGCATTGCTTCCGCAGGCTGCAAGCTGCAGTACCATGGCAGCTGTCAATAATGCAGCGGTAAGTTTTGTCTTTTTTATCATATTTCCTCCCTCTGAACGGTATCAGTATGTAATTATTGGTTAGTTAAAACTAACCAACGAGACATAGAATACTGGAAAAGGAAAGAAAAAGCGGTTGCTATTGCAACCGCCTCAAAAAAAGATTATATTGCCAGAAAATCCGGATCAAGAATCTGCAGCCTGGAACCCGAAAAATTCAGAATCCCCTCGTCGCGCATTTTGCAAAGTTCGCGGGAGAGGGCGCTCCGGTCCGCGTAGAGATATTCCGAAAGCTCTCTGCGGCTGTAGGGAAGGCACACCGTTCCGTCCGGTGCGATCTCTAGCGTCTGCAGATAGATCTTTAACTTGTCCCGCAGTTTTTTCTGACTGAGAATCCGTATTTTGCTGTTAAAAAACATCACCTGGCGCGCAAATTCCTGCATCAGATTGGTGGTGACCTGCATACGGCAGGAGCAGGAAAATGTTTTTTCCGACAAGAGCGCGGCAAAATCGAGCATCAGGATCTTGCTTTTTTCCACGGTGTGAATGTAGACATGACTCGCCACCTGTCCGGCGCACACAGACTCGGCGCCGAAGACATCGCCGCTTCGCAGGTGATTGATGATGATCTGGTTTCCGTTTTCGTCGACCAGATATTCTTCCAGCATGCCGGTGAGCAGAATGCCGGAGCAGCCGGAGGAATCCCCGAGTGCGGCGATGGATGCATCCTGCGGATAATCGACCACGCGCGCATTTAAGCAGCGCAGGACATTGGGATATTTATCTTTTGGTAATTGACGGAAGATACTGGAATGTTCCAGTACATCCTGATATAGAGCTGTTTCAATAATCATATATTTCCGGTTGCCGCTGCAACCGCCCTCCGTTTTTGAAATCAGGTAAAATAATGAGTTAGTCAACTCTAACATTATAACTTTGCCGGCAGGAGAAGTCAAGGTTTACATAAAATCAATTTCGGGGAGGATACCATCCGTCCGGGGATCGAAATTCAGAAGTGAAAAACAGGAAAAAATAGGGTATAATCTGGATATGCGGAGGTGAGAGGGGTATGATACTGAATACAGGAAGCAGGACAGACATACCGGCGTATTACAGCGACTGGTTCTATGAGAGGGTCCGCGCGGGAGAAGTTCTGGTGCGCAATCCGTATTATCCCACGCAGATAACAAGATACCGGCTCGATCCTGCGGTGGTGGATGCACTTGTATTCTGTACGAAAAATCCGCTGCCCATGCTGGAGCGCCTTTCTATGCTGGATGCGTTTACCATGTTCTGGTTTGTGACGATCACACCTTACGGCAGGGAGATAGAACCACATGTGCCGGATAAGAACCTCATCGCGGAGGCATTTTGCAGATTGTCGGAGAGCGTGGGAAGAGAACGTGTCAGTTTCCGTTATGATCCCGTCTTTTTAAATGAGACCTACAGCGTGCAGCATCATGTGGAAAAGTTCGGGGAGCTTGCAGAGAAGCTGTCCGGATATACCGGGCAGTGTGTGGTAAGTTTTATTGATTTATATGAAAAAACAAGACGGAACTTTCCGGATGCAAGAAGCGTCGGAAAGGAGGAGCAGGAGCGTCTGATTGCGGCGTTTTCCGAGATAGCAGTAAAGCAGCATCTTCAGATTCATCTGTGCTGTGAGAACCGCAGTCTTGTCCGACAGAATGTGGATGCGGACGGCTGTTTATCTCAGTCTGTATTGGAACGTGCTATTGGTTGTAGATTGAAGGTGCCGCAGCAGAAACGGGCAAGAGACGGGTGTCCCTGCCTGCTCGGCGCAGACATCGGTGCTTATAACACCTGCGGACATGAATGTCTGTACTGCTATGCCAACTATGACAGCCGCACCGTCCGGGAGAACCGGCTGCAGCATGATCCTCGCTCGCCGCTTCTGATCGGGCATGTGCAGAGCACAGACATTGTAAAAGATGCAATCCAGCGTTCCTGGAAAGATCCACAGATGAGTATTTTTGATTTGTATTGATAAAAAAGTAAAATCATGCAGGAGGTACCACAATGAAAAAAGAGTTGAACTGGGCAGTATTGGGATGCGGTGTCATCGCAAATGAAATGGCACAGGCTCTAGAGCATATGGGAAAGCATCTCTACGCGGTCGGCAACCGCACATACGAGAAGGCAGTCGCATTTGCGGAGAAGTACGGTGTGCAGAAGGTGTACGATGATTTTCATGAAATGTTCCATGATCCCGACGTAGATGTCATTTACATTACCACGCCGCACAATACGCATATCGAATTTTCCCGTGAGGCACTTGCAGGCGGGAAGCATGTGCTCTGTGAAAAATCAGTCATGTTGAACAGCCGTGAACTTGCGGAGGCGATTGCGCTTGCAGAGGAGCACCACGTTGTGTTTGCGGAGGCGATGACGATCTGGCACATGCCCTTATATAAGAAGCTCTGGCAGATTGTTGAGACGGGGGATGGAGAGATTCCGGCACTCGGGAAGGTGCAGTTTATTCAGCTCAATTTCGGCAGTTACAAGGAATATAATATGAAGAACCGGTTTTTCAATATGAATCTGGCGGGCGGAGCACTCTTAGACATCGGTGTCTATGCACTTTCCATTGCAAGAAGCTTTATGTCAAGCCAGCCTGATCAGGTACTTTCCCAGGTAAAATACGCACCGACCGGCGCGGATGAACAGGAGGGAATTCTTCTGATGAATCCGGACGGACAGATGGCGGCGCTGTCGCTGTCCCTACACTCCAAACAGCCAAAGCGCGCTGTAATCAGCTGTGAAAAAGGATATATAGAGATCATGGAATATCCGCGCGCCGACCGTGCTATCGTTGTGGAAGCAGAGACCGGAAAGGTGCATGAGATCACGGCAGGTGCAACGGCGGATGCATTATTGTATGAAATGACAGACATGGAAGATGCTATCTTGAACGGAAATACCGGGGTAATGCGCTTAAAAGATACCCGTGACGTCATGGAACTCATGACAGGCCTGCGCAAAGAGTGGAACATGAAATACCCAGGAGAAGAATGGTAATTGTGAAAAAAATATCAATTAGGGATAGACAGCGTTCAGAAAAAGAATTATAATAGGATCTGCAGAGGATGGAGATATCATCCTGATAAAAGAATATAGAAGTCTTTGTGGCAGGGTGGAAGTCCCTACCGATGGTATAGTCCATGACCCGCGAAAGCGGCTGATCCGGTGACCTTTATTGGAATTCCGGAACCGACGGTAAAGTCCGGATGAGAAAAGACATTTTCTGTGAAATAGACCCGAAGCATATTTATATGTTTCGGGTTTTGTTAACAGTGTAGGAGTTGCCACATAGGTATTTCATATCTATGTGGCATTTTTTATGTAATAGGAAACTTCGTTCCTAATACATAAAAAAGCTCTCCGGGAATCGCACTGCGGCGGAGAATCCTGCTGGCAGGATTCTTTTTACACAAAACAAATTACTTTATATCAGGAGAGGATGAAAATCATGACAGAAAACAAATGTATGACAGCAAATCAAGAGGAAAATGCAGTAGCGGAAAAGAACAGGAAAAAAGTTAAAATCCATGTAAGAGAAATGACATTTATTGCCATGATGGGGGCAATCGGTTCCATATTAGTCTTTTTCCGGTTCCCGTTACCATTGTTGCCGCCATTTTTATCTTTTGACGTATCACCAATTATTGAAATGATTGGTGGATTTATGTATGGACCTGTTGCCGCATTTTTAATTATTATCCTGAAGATTCTATTACAGCTCGTATTACAGGGAAGTCATTCCGTAGGTACCGGTGAATTACAAAATTTAATTTTAGGATGTGCATATGTTATGCCGGCAATTCTTTTTTATAGAAAGAAGACAAGAAAAAGAGCAGCGATTGGTATGATAATTGGAACGTTAACGGTGTCGATCGTATCTGTTTTTTCTAATTTATACTTAATCATACCATTTTATGCAAAACTGTTTGGTATGACAATGCAGGACATTGTTGCAATGTGTACAGAAGTGAATCCGAAAGTAACCGATGCATTTACTATGGTATTACTTGGAATTGTACCTTTTAATTTAATTAAGTACGGATTTTGCTCGGTAATGACTTTCTTCTTATATAAAAGACTCAGTAAACCAATTAAAAACTTTATAAATCGTTAGGAGGATATAAAATGAAATTTAGCTGCAACAAAGAAATAAGCTATGAGGAAGCGGTAACGACAATGTTTGAAAAGCTCGGAAATGCACAGATTATGGCATTGGCATCCAGCCTGAATGATTATGTTATGGTGCGCAATGTAAGCTGTCTGTTTTATGATGAAAAGATTTATTTTAAAACAGATAAAAATTTTCGTAAAACAAAACAGCTTTTGGAAAATCCAAATGTTGCACTTTGCTGGAGTGGTGTCCAGGTAGAAGGAGTTGCACAAAACAAAGGTCTCGTAGTAGATGAGCCGGGCAGAAAATTTGAGAAAGGTTACAAAAAGTATCTGTGGGAAAGCTATAATAAGTATAGCCATACAGATACCGAAATTTTGATAGAAGTCACACCGAAATATGTGGAAGTATGGGATACCAGTGAGGATGGATATGCATATCAGTTATTTATCGATTTTGAAAATAAATCAGTAGAAGTAAAACCATATGATAAAAAGTAAAATGGACTATTTACAGAAAAATATAAAGAAGAAAAAATAAAGTACAAAAAGTTGAATAATATCATTGACAAATGGGAAAACCTCTAGTATTATTATCTATGCGTCACGGCGCAGAACAATATCATATTGTCAGATAAGAACTTTGGAGAAGTACTCAAGTGGCCGAAGAGGTGCCCCTGCTAAGGGTATAGGTCGGGAAACTGGCGCGAGGGTTCAAATCCCTCCTTCTCCGCTTTATCTTCTACATAGAATAATTTAAAAAGTTCTTGACAAATGAAAAACATTTTGATAGAATAAACAAGCTGTCGCAAGACAGAGAACTTAAAACAGAGTTCAAAAAAATAAAAAAGTGCTTGACAAACGAACAGCGATTTGATAAAATAATCAAGCTGTCGCAAGAGAGCAAAACAAAGAACATTGATAACTGAACAGTGAGAAACCTTGAAAGATTTTGAGAATCAATCAGAACGCTTCAATGAAAATTGAAGACCTTTAAAACAGTAAATTCAGATTCTATCTGAATGAACGAATTAGCCAAGTTTAACTTGACTGAGATCAACTTTTTAACATGAGAGTTTGATCCTGGCTCAGGATGAACGCTGGCGGCGTGCTTAACA